>AUXO017169563.1_pt1 | contig 10981 bp, 5 predicted proteins | sample 768731 | NCBI WGS metagenome assembly AUXO01 (sample SAMN02715735, study PRJNA202380) | gut metagenome | biome: sheep rumen | host: Ovis aries | place: New Zealand: Palmerston North
TCGTTCATGGTTCGATATTCTGGTGTCCTAGGCGTAGAGGAACCACACCAATCCATCCCGAACTTGGTGGTTAAACTCTACTGCGGTGACGATACTGTAGGGGAGGTCCTGCGGGAAAATAGCTCGGCGCCAGGATGATAAAAAGGTTAACACTTTTCATTCTTATTCCCTTTTTCAATAGCAATAGGGAATAAGAATGAAAAGGTCATCTTATTCAAAACCCCAATTCTCAAATCAAATCTCTCCCACTTCACACCTCGGAACGCACAATTATTATAGAGAGAGAGGCGCTTTCACATCTTATTAAGCTAAAATCTCTGGGGAGAGGAAAGGTTTCTTGTAGGTTCCTCCGAGGAACAGATCTAGTGGAGACAGGGTGGGGCCTGTAGCTCAGAGGATTAGAGCACGTGGCTACGAACCACGGTGTCGGGGGTTCGAATCCCTCCTCGCCCACAACCGGCAAAAAGGGGAAGGACTTTTTGGATAAGAAAATCAACTAGGATCGGGCTAGTGGAAGCAAAGCTATGGAACTTAGCTATCGATATTTTCTTGAAATGAAATAGTGTGACCTTATTTCGTTCTTAAAATGAAAATAAATATGAATACTATATTTATTTTCATTTTGTTAATTCTTCGGCTTGGGGCAGAACAGCAGAGCAAAGTAGCATAGCAAAAATGCGTTCCTCGTCATTACTATGTTTGCTCTCGGTAATGGTGGCCTCTCGGGAGAATTGATGACTGCATCAAAGATGCACTTCCTATTGCTAGTACTAGTACATATGAAAATGTTTAGTAGAACAAAGGAGTATCCCCAACCTACACCTAGGTATTGACCGCGAGTCTCCAATATTGCAGAACAGGATGGTATACGATGAGATAGAATGTAATAGAAACAATGACAGGGGTAACCCGTTACCTACTCTTACTTAACATCTTACTTAACAAGCGAACGCTTTACTTTTCCTTCCGAATTATCTAATCCGGAATGAAAAAAATCTCCCCAAGTAGGATTTGAACCTACGACCAATCGGTTAACAGCCGACCGCTCTACCACTGAGCTACTGAGGAACAACGGTAAATTCTATCTCATAGAGTTCCATTCCTTTTCTCAACTCATTACCAATATCAGACCGAAGTTTCCTTTATAACTCGTGAAACTTCTTCATAATGGCTACGTTCCATGCCTCATTTCATAGGTAAATTCAAAGTGGCTCTATTTCATTAGATTCCATCCATATTATCATATAATAAGATATTTAATCTAATAATATCTAATATAAATAATATAAAGAATATCATATCACCAACCATTTACTTAGTAATATCATTTACTATCTATTACTATCATTTACTATCTACATTAATATCATATCACTAACCATTTACTATCTACTAATATCATATAATATATTATTATATATAAGAAATAAAAAATACGAAAATAGAAATAAAAAATAAGAAAATGAATAATTCATATCATATACTAATATCATATAAGAATTAGTAATATCATATAACATATATAACATATAAGAATTACTAATATCATATACGAATAGTAATGAAATTGCAAGAATAAAAATTGCAATAAATATCAAAATACTAAGAGAGGTTTTTCATGATTTATCAATCGTTTATACTAGATCGTTTAGTAGCTTTATGCCTTAAAATACTAAATTCAGCCATTGTGATGGGACTCTATTATGGATTTCTGACTACATTCTCCATAGGGCCTTCTTATCTCTTCCTTATTCGAGCCCGGGTTATGGACGAAGGGACCGAGACGGAAATAGCAGCAACAACCGGGTTTATTACGGGACAGCTTATGATGTTCATATCGATCTATTATGCGCCTTTGCATTTGGCTTTGATTAGACCTCATACAATAACTTTCCTAACTCTACCGTATCTTTTCTTTAATTTCCTATACAAAAACAACAAACACTATTATTCGGCGGATTACTATTTTTTGGATTCTGGATACAAGTTGGATTCCGGATACAAGAATCCAAATTCAATACGTAAATTTCGTATTTACAAAGTATTCTTTAACAATCTTTTTTTTCAGTTATCAAACCCCTTTCTTTTCCCAAGTTCAATCTTACTAAGATTAATGAACATTTATCTCTTTCGATCCAACAATAAATTGTTATTCTTAACAAGTAGTTTTCTTGGTTGGTTAATTGGTCATATCTTTTTGATGAAATGTATTGGATTGATATTATTAGTTTGGTCAAAGCAAAAAAATTCGATCAAATCTAAGTTAGCTATGCGATTTGATAAGTACATTCTATTACAATTGGGAAATTATGTGGGTCAAATATTTGTTGTTTTTTCATTTGTTCTCGTTGCCCACTATTTAGGCAGAACACCGCTTCCATATTTTTATACTGATGAAATCTTAGAATACGAAGAGAAGGAAAAGGATGAAATCAATGGAGAAATCGATGTTGAAATAGATTCGGAAACGGAAGAAACTAAACAAGAACAAAACGGCTCCATCGAAGACGAAGAAAATCTTATTTCTTATCTTTTTCCGAAAAAAGATAAGACTTTGGACAACATTGAGCAAGATAATAATATCTTCGCATTGGAAAAACCTCTTGTAACGACTCTTTTCGATTATCAAAGATGGAATAGGCCATTGCGATATATAAAAAACGATCACTTTGAAAGAGTCGTACGAGATGAAAATTCACAGTTTTTTTTTCATATATGTCAAAGTGATGGAAAAGAACGAATATCTTTCACGTATCCACCTGATTTATCTAGTTTTCTGAAAATCATGGAAAAAAAAATGGATCTCTTCACAAGAGATAAAATATCCTATAATGATAATGAATTGTCTAATTATTGGAGCTCCAATAATAAAGAAAAAAGAAAGAAACTAAGCAATGAATTTTTTAAAAGGGCAAAAGTTCTAGATAAGAAATATAAGAAATATAAGAACTTTATTCCTGTGGATGTATTTGAAAACCGAATTAGATTGTCTAATGATAAGAGGAAAATAAAATATTTAACTAAAATATATGATCCTTTCTTGAATGGACCTTTTCGTGGACAAAGCTTTTCACCATCAATTCAAAATGAAACTTACACAACAAATTCCATTTTGATAAATAAGATTCATGGTCTCCTTCTTTCTATTAATAGTAATTATCCAGAATTTGAACAGAAAATAGATCAATTTGATAGAAAATTTTTATTAACTGAAATTGGTTTTTTTTTTAACTTAATCAGTCAATTTTCGGAAAAATCCGTATCAAGTTTTAATTTTGACGGACTTTATTTATTTCCAGAACATGAACAAGTAAAAATATATTCCGAAGAAAAAAAAAGAAAAAAAAAATTCTTATTCGAGGCAATTAGAACTGATCGGAACAACCAAACCATTTTTAATAGAAAGAAATGTAGTGGAATAAACGAAATCAGTAAACAAGTTCCTCGATGGTCATACAACTTAATCGACGAAGTGGAGCAAGCGACGGAAAGACTAATAAAAGAGCCTCAGATTCGTTCCCCAAGAGCCGAACGTATAGTCATTTTTGATGGGAATACAGATTCACTTTCACTGAATTTGAATCTTCGTCCTAGAAATGACAATGAGTCTCTTCCTGAACAGGACCTAAATCACGAATTTTTTCTAATAAATTTTTTACGCGAACTAGATTATGACCGAGATATAATTAAGGGATCTATGCGCCCTCTAAGGCGTAAAACAGCGATTACGAAACTTTTTCAAGCAAATGGAACTGAACATTCCCCCACTTTTTTGGAGATAATAGACAATTACCTATTCTTTTTTCTTTTTGGTGATCTTTTCGATGATCTATCCCAATATTGGAAAGAAATGTTCAGGAAACCTGGTACTGACAATTCAGAATTTGTGGAGTTTCAGAAAAGGATGCAACACAAATACGAGGAGGACGACAAAGACGAGGCTGAAATAAGACTTAGAAAAATAGAAGAAGACTGGGAAAGTATTCTATATGGTCTAATAATTAGAAGTTTTGTATTACTAATCCAATCTTTTATTAGAAAATATATTATACTACCTTCATTGATAATAACTAAAAATATCATTCGTATCCTATTATTTCAAAATCCCGAATGGTCAGAAGATTTTAGGGATTGGCGCAGGGAAGTTCATATTAAATGCACCTATCAGGGCATTCCAGTATCCCACAAAGAATTGCCAAAAAACTGGTTCGACGCGGGTATTCAGATAAGGATCTTACAACCTTTTGTTCTGAAACCTTGGCACAAATCTAAGGTACAATCTACTGAAAAAAAAAAAAAAAAAAATCCACAGAAAAAAAAATATACTGAAAACAAAAACTTCTGGTTTTTAACAGGTTATGGAACACTAGTAGAATCGTACCTTGATGAGGGTTACCCAAGAGACCCACTTTCATTTTTGCGTCCCGTTTTAAAAACAATAACGAAACAATTGAAAAAAGATTTGAAAAAGCGTTTTTTTCAAGTTCTAAAATTTTTAAATGAAAGAAAAAAAAGGTTTCGAACTATGTTAAAAAAAATAGAAAACTGGAAGATTCTTAAAAGTATTCTAGTTAGGTTCAAAACAATAGATGAAACAGTAGATGAACTGAGTGAAAGCAAAAAAACTTCAACAATCAGTAAGAATAATTCAAAGATTGAGGTGATTGAGGAATCACCCGTTAAAATGGAATCTATTAATTGGACAAATTCTTCATTCACAGAAAAAAGGATAAAAGATCTTAATGTTAAAACAAAGACAATCATAAAACAAATAGAAACAATGACAGAAGAAAAAAAAGAGGGGATTCTAACTTCAGAGATCAATTTGAATTCGAACAAAACTACTTATGATGCTAAAAGATTAGAATTACAAAAAAATATTTTGCAAATCTTACAAAGAAGATTTGTTCGATTAATACGTAAATCCTATTCTTTTTTCAAAATTTTCATAGAAGGGGTATACATAGATATACTTTTATGTATCAGTAGTATTGCTAGGATCCATCGACAACGTTTTCTTGATTTTCTTGAATCAACAGACAAAATACTAAATGTAAAAAAATCCATTTACTACAAAAAAAAAAAAATGGAAGAAAGAATTGAAAATCAAAGTATAATTCCAATGTCGATTATAGACAAATCTGTGAATATTACGAATATGAATTCACAGAATTCTTGGGATGTATCTTCTTTGTCACAACTATATGTATTGTATAAATTATCACAAATCCAAGTTAGTAATGGATATAAATTTAAGTTAAGATCTATTTTTGAATCTCCTGGAAGATCTTTTTTTCTTAAGAATGAAATAAAGGATTATTTTTTTAGAATACAAGGAACATCCAATTCCAAATTAAGACATACAAAACGTCCCGATTCGTTAATGAATCAATGGACAAATTGGTTAAAGCTTCATTATCAATATGATTTACCTGAGAACAGATGGTCGAGATTAGTATCACAAAACTGGAGGAATAGAATCAATGAACATCGTGTGGCTCAAAAGAAAGATTTAGTTGAATATGATTCATATGAAAAAAATCAATTAATTCTTTCCAAAAAACAAGAACAAGAAGGAGACTTATTAGAAATAGAAATTAAAAAAAAAATTAAAAAACAATATAGATATGATCTTTTCGCCTATCAATATCTTCATTTTGCGGATAAGAAAAAATCCTATATTTATGGATATAGATCACCGCAAGGAAACAAAAACCAAGCGATTTCTTATAATTACAACCCATGTAAAAAAGAATTTTTGGATATAATAGGCGATATCTCTATCCAAAATTATCTAGATCTAGAAGAATATGATACTCTAGATATGGAAAAAAATCTGGATAGAAAGTATTTCAATTGGATGGGAATGAATGTAAAAAGGAAAAAGACTTCTATACCGAATAAGAAATTGCTTATTCCCCAATTTTGGTTCTTTTCAAAATTAAGCAACTTTTATTATGCATATAAGATGAATCCTTGGATCTTACCAATAAAATTCTTTGTTTTGCAGCTTTATGGACAAGATAATTTAGAGTTAACAACGGAAGAATACGTGAGTCCAGTAGATGTAGATCTTAAATCTCGCTCATACTATTATAACGGATCAGATTCTAAATACAGGACCGATCTAAGGGGAGAACGGGATTTCTTACTATCAAAATATTTGGGTTTTTATTTGCACTGTGATAGTTCCGACCAAGAAATAGGAATGGATAATATCAACTTATTCATTCTCCTGCTTAGAATGAAAAATTTAAAAAAAATTGTAATAATGTCGATTAAAAAGCTAGAGCTAGATTTAGAAATGCTGGTTGATTCAATTACGAAGGATTTTTGTTATACAGAATGTAGGGACACTGAGGACTTGAAGGACAGGCTAATCTTTTTTATTGAACCTATTCGCCTGTCTACAAAAAACCATGAACACTCTCTTATATATCAAACCATAAGAGTACCGTTGATTCATAAGAGTAAGAGGCGAAAAAGTTGGAGTTGGAAAAAAAGTCGTGTTGATCAAAAGATAACAGAAAATAAAGATAAAAATCTTTATGATTTGTTTGTTCCTGAAAATCTTTTGTCCCCTAGACGCCGTAGAGAATTGAGAATTCTAACTTGTTTCAATCCTAAGAATAGAAATACTGTGCATAGAAAAACAATAAATGACAATGAGAATCAAATAAAAAATGTTTCTCAAGTTTTGGCTAAAAATAAAGATCTTGATAGCGAAACAAAAAAACTAATGAATTTTAAATTATTTCTTTGGCCAAATTATCGATTAGAAGATTTAGCTTGTATAAACCGCTATTGGTTTAATACCCATAATGGAAGCCATTTCAGTATATTAAGGATACATATGTATCCTCGATTGAAAGATTAATTTAGACTCTACATTTATCTTCTATTTATCATTATCATAATATTTTTTGTAACAGATCTGATATGTGAATATATATATATAAATAAATAAAAATTTTTATTTATTTATATATATATTTATTTATATTTTTATATAAATAAATAAAAATATAAATTTAAATAATAAAAATATAAATTAAAAAAAAAAAAAGAAATGCGATGGTCTTATTTTTATTTGAAATAGACAAGACAATAGAATTTTTTATCTATTCAATTAATAAATATAGTATTTTTTTTTTATCTATTTGAATTACATTCCTTAATAATATAATAATATAATTGATTTGAAAAAAAAAAAAAAATTAAGATAATTTTATATACAAAATTAAAAATTAGTGTCATTACTATTACTGATCAATAAAAATATCTACCAAAAACGAGGGGGAGAGAAAAGCTTTCATTTTATGATAAAAAATTCATTTATACCTGTTATTTCACAAAAAAAAAAAGAAGAAGAAAACCCCGGATCAGTTGAATTTCAAGTATTCAATTTCCATAATAAGGTACTAAGACTTACTTCACATTTGGAATTACACCCAAAAGACTATTTATCTCAAAGGGGTTTACATATAATTCTAGGAAAACGGCAACGACTACTGTCTTATTTGTCAAAGAAAAATAAAATACGTTATAAAAAATTAATAAATCAGTTGGGTATTCGGGATTCACAAATTCGTTAATTTCAAAAATCATTTTCAATTATTCGATTTATTAGATCCTGAATTTTGATGAACTTTTTTTTAACGATTCATGGAAGAATGAATCGAGGAAAAACCTATGAATGTGCCAGCTACAAGAAAAGACCTCATGATAGTCAATATGGGGCCTCAACACCCATCAATGCATGGTGTTCTTCGACTTATTGTTACTCTGGATGGTGAAGATGTTATTGATTGTGAACCAATATTGGGTTATTTACACAGAGGTATGGAAAAAATTGCGGAAAATCGAACAATTATACAATATCTGCCTTATGTAACACGTTGGGATTATTTAGCTACTATGTTCACAGAAGCAATAACCGTAAATGGACCGGAACAATTGGGAAATATTCAAGTACCTAAAAGAGCCAGCTATATACGAGTAATTATGTTGGAATTAAGTCGCATAGCTTCTCATCTACTATGGCTGGGACCTTTTATGGCAGATATTGGTGCACAAACCCCCTTTTTCTATATTTTTAGAGAAAGAGAATTAATATATGATCTATTTGAAGCTGCGACAGGTATGAGAATGATGCATAATTATTTTCGTATTGGAGGAGTAGCGGCTGATCTACCTTATGGTTGGATAGATAAATGTTTTGATTTTTGCAATTATTTTTTAACAAGGGTTATTGAATATCAAAAACTGATTACGCGAAATCCAATTTTTTTAGAACGAGTTGAAGGCGTAGGTGTTGTTGGGAGAGAAGAAGTTATAAATTGGGGGTTATCAGGACCGATGCTTCGGGCTTCCGGAATACAATGGGATCTACGTAAAGTCGATAATTATGAGTGTTACGAGGAATTTGATTGGGAAGTTCAATGGCAAAAAGAAGGAGATTCATTAGCTCGTTATTTAGTTCGAATTGGTGAAATGATGGAATCCATTAAAATTATTCAACAGGCTTTGGAAGGAATTCCAGGTGGGCCATATGAAAATTTAGAAATTCGCTCCTTTGATAGAGAAAAGGAGCCAGAATGGAATGATTTTGAATATCGATTCATTGGTAAAAAATCGTCTCCGACTTTTGAATTGCCCAAACAAGAACTTTATGTGAGAGTTGAGGCCCCCAAGGGGGAATTAGGAATTTTTCTAATAGGAGATCAGAATGGTTTTCCTTGGAGATGGAAAATTCGTCCACCTGGTTTTATCAATTTGCAAATTCTTCCTCAATTAGTTAAAAGAATGAAATTGGCTGATATTATGACAATACTAGGTAGCATAGATATCATTATGGGAGAAGTTGATCGTTGAAATGATAATTGATACAACGGAAGTCCAAGATATAAATTCTTTTTCCGGATTGGAATCTTTCAAAGAGGTCTATGGAATTCTATGGATACTTGTACCTATTTTGATTCTTGTATTGGGAATCACAATAAGTGTACTAGCAATTGTATGGTTAGAAAGAGAAATATCTGCAGGGATACAACAGCGTATTGGACCCGAATACGCTGGTCCTTTTGGAATTCTTCAAGCTCTAGCAGACGGAACAAAACTACTATTCAAAGAGAATCTTATTCCATCTAGGGGAGATATTCGTTTATTCAGTATCGGACCATCCATATCAGTAATATCAATTCTAATAAGTTATTCAGTAATTCCTTTTGGCTATAACTTTGTTTTATCTGATTTCAATATCGGTGTTTTTTTATGGATTGCTATTTCGAGTATTGCTCCCATTGGACTTCTTATGTCAGGATATGGGTCAAATAATAAATATTCCTTTTTGGGTGGTCTACGAGCTGCTGCTCAATCGATTAGTTATGAAATACCATTAACTCTATGTGTCTTATCAATATCTCTACGTGCGATTCGTTGAAACCCAAAAAGCTATTCTATGCTATTGCTATGCTCCTCTCTTTAGAGTACTCTATAGGAAAGGAGTCGAATAAATTAAATAGAAACCTTCATTATCTTAATTTGATTTTTCACAATTCGGATTGAAGAACTAAATTAGATAGTTATATGAGTGAAATAAAACAGCTTATATTGAATAAAATTTCAGAATACTCTATTACTTATAGTTAACAGATAGTATGATGATTTTAAATGGCAGTAAAAATATTGAGTCTCATTTTCTATGTATAAGAATGAAGTCAAATAAAATAAATTATAAAGAGAAGAGGACATTTAACCCAAGATTGGATAATATTTTTCATCCTGTTTTGAAGCGGGCTCAAACGACCAACCTTATTGAGTTTTAGTTATCATTTGTATGATCATAGATGTATTAAATTAAAATTAATAAGGGGTTAATAAAAAAAAAGGAGTGGATGGTTAGAAACACCAAGATACACAAAGGATTAGTAACACAGATTTTGTAAATTATCCAAAAGACAATTTACGCATAATAGAAAAAGAATACTAATTGGGGCTTTAAGTTGGTAGAAAAAATCAAGCAGTACTCCCCATAACTCCGATCCAGAGTATGCTTCCATCCACTGATTAAATAAATTACTATCAGGAACGAAAAAATCCTTTAAAATTTGTTAAGTCCCTTTTTCATAGCACAAAAAAGAAGAATAGGAACGAAAAAAGAAGAAGAAATCATAAACGAAAAGCAGATCTCTTTTTTGTTTATGATTTCTTATATCCATATTCATGGAGATCAAATTCACATGATAATTAAGAAACGAATGTGTAATTCTTTTTCGTAATTCAAAATGCGGAGGGTTATGGAGAATTCTAAAAGAGTATTTTATTGAAGAATTCAGTTATTATTCAACAAATTCAAATTTCGATTTTTAAGGGATGAGATCAATTCAGAAGTGCCTTATTGTATTGTATCTTTTATTAAAATGGATTTATCTTTCTTATTTAGTTATTTCTAGAACAGACAGAATTGAATTGGTCTAATTCAGAACCGTTTGATAGATTTAAATCTTCTATATCTTATGGATATATCACGAGATAAATAATCGTCCCGGTCCTTAGATTTACTTAAGGCTTTCCAGGAGCCGTATGAGATGAAAATCTCATGTACGGTTCTGTAATAGAGATGGGAACAGTAATGTTATCACCGACTAGGATTATCTAACAGTTTAAGTACAGTTGATATAGTTGATGCGCAATCAAAATATGGTTTTTGGGGATGGAATTTGTGGCGTCAACCTATCGGTTTCATTGTTTTTCTAATTTCTTCACTAGCAGAATGTGAAAGATTACCTTTTGATTTACCAGAAGCAGAAGAAGAATTAGTAGCGGGTTATCAAACAGAATATTCGGGTATTCGATTTGGTTTATTTTACGTTGCTTCCTATTTAAACCTTTTAATTTCTTCATTATTTGTAACAGTTCTTTACTTGGGCGGTTCAAATATCTCTATTCCGTACATATTCGTTTCTGAGTTTTTTGAAAT
>AUXO016563510.1_pt1 | contig 10980 bp, 14 predicted proteins | sample 768731 | NCBI WGS metagenome assembly AUXO01 (sample SAMN02715735, study PRJNA202380) | gut metagenome | biome: sheep rumen | host: Ovis aries | place: New Zealand: Palmerston North
ATTTATAATCCTAGAGAAGTTTCTTTTTTTAATGCAATAACTGAAGAAAATGAAACACATACATATATATTTGATGAACACAAAGGAAATTTACCAATTGAATTTATTGAAAGATTCTGCAAACATTCTAAAGGTAAATGGGCAGGAAAACCTGTAACATTAGAATTATGGCAAAAAGCAATGATTCAAGCAGCTTTTGGTTTTGTGGATAAAGAAACAGGATTAAGAAAGTATAAAAAAGTCTTATTATTTGTTGCTAGAAAGAATGGGAAGTCAACAATAGATAGTGGCCTTTCATTATTTATGCTAACAAAAGCCGGAGAAGGTGGAGCTGAAGTTTATTCCGTAGCTACCAAAAAAGAGCAAGCTAAGATTGTCTGGGATGAAGCGAGAAGGATGATTAAGAAAAGCCCTGCTCTAAACAAAAGAATAAGATGTTTAGTTAATGGATTGTTTTATGATAAAACTGAAAGTTTCATGAAGGCATTAGCAAGTGATTCAAATTCATTAGATGGTTTAAATACTTTTTTTGGTGTTGGCGATGAAATTCATGCATGGAAAGATAAAAATTTACTAGATGTAATATACGATTCAATGAGTGCCAGAGAAGAACCTATGTTTTGGGAATCTTCTACAATGGGAATTGTGCGAGAAAGTGTATTTGATAATGAATATGGGTATGTATCAGACATAATTCTAGGATATGAAGGTAAAAGTCAAACAGTAGATGAAACTGTGTTACCAATTATATATGAGTTAGACAGCCCAGATGAGTGGCAAGATGAAAAGAAATGGTACAAAGCAAATCCACGGATTAGGAACAATAAAGAATATTAAGGATTTAAGAGACAAAGTGAACAGAGCCAAAAACAATCCAACAGAATTAACTAATTTACTTTGTAAAGATTTTAATATTAGACAAAATGACCAAGATAAATGGATTACATTTGATATAGCAAACAATGAAGAAACCTATAATATTGAAGACTTATTTGATAATTATGCTGTTGCAGGAGTTGATTTGTCAAGTACAACAGATTTAACATGTGCAACAATGTTAATAATTAAGAATAAAAAGAAATATGTAATACAACAATATTTTATAGCTTCAGATAGGCTAGAATTTAAAATTAAAGATGACAAAATACCCTATGATAAGTGGGAAAAACGTGGATTATTAACAGTATGCGAAGGAGCTAAAGTTGATTATTCAAAAGTAACAGAATGGTTCTTAAAAATGAAAGACGAATATGAAATAGTACCTTTATATGTAGGATATGATCCATGGAACTCAAATTATTGGGTTGATGAAATGAAAACATATAATTTTAAAATGTTAGAAGTAAGACAAGGAGCAAAAACAATGTCGAACCCTATGAAACAATTAGAAGCAGATTTAATTGAAAAAAATGTAAATTATAACAATAATCCAATACTAAAATGGTGTTTATGTAATACAGCAGTCAAGAGAGATGACAACGATAATATAAGACCAGTTAAAGGACAAAAACAAAGAGCAAGAATAGATGGTACAGTAAGCTTAATAATAGCATACTGTGTTTTATTTGACAAAATGAATGATTATTTAGCATTACAGGAGGAGTGAAATGAAGGAGAAAAGAAGCTTATTTAATTTGATTTTTCGGAAATAAAAATCAGACGAATACTGTAACAAAAACAGAAATGCAATTATTAAGTGGATATGATGCAAAATTTACCACAATAAGTTCTGATATTTACAATAGTAAGGTAGCAAGGCAATGTATTGATAGAATTGCAACACATTGTGCAAAGTTAATTCCAAAACATATACAAGACAGTATAGGAAACAATATAAAAGGAGAAATTAATTTTTTATTACAAAATGAGCCTAATCCACTAATGAATACTTTTGATTTTATATATAAGACAATATCAATGTTATATACAGATTCAAATGCTTTTGTTTATATTGCAAAGGATAAAGAAGGATTTATAACTGGATTCTATCCTGTATTAGCTTTAACATATGACTTACTTCAGGACAAATCTGGAAAGATATTTTTACAATTCAACTTTGTAAATGGGAAAAAATATACAATACCATATTTAGAACTTATACATTTAAGATTATTTTACAATAAAAACGATATTTTTGGTACAGGGAATAAAATACTACTTACAGATATAGAATCAGCCCATACAGCGTCTGAAGGTATAAAAAACGCAATTAAAACATCAAATAATCTTAAAGGAATAATCAAATATGATGCAATTTTGAAAGAAAAAGATATAAAGGAAAGCAAAGAAAATTTTGTTAGAGATTTCTTAAATTTAGAAAATGAAAGTGGAATTGCTGCACTTGACAGTAAAGGTGATTTTAAGGCAATAGAATTAAAACCGATTACATTAGATAAGGACCAATTAGAAAGAGTTAACTACAACATATTTGATTATTTTGGAATATCTGAAAAGATTGTAAATAACAGTTACAATGCTGAAGAATGGAATGCATTTTTTGAAGGTGTTATAGAGCCTAGAGCAATTCAAATGAGTGGGGCTTTTACTAATAAGGTATTTAGTTATAGTGCCAGAAAAAAAGGACACAAAATTGTATTTACAACAAATAGATTACAGTATGCAAGTTTAAGTAACAAAATAAATTTAATTAAGGTTGCTGGAGCTTTTGGATTATTAACTAAAGACGATGGTAGAGAAATTTTAGACATGGCTCCATTAGGTGGAGAAGAAGGAAAGAAAATATTGCAGTCTTTAAATAATATAGATTCAAATATAGCAAATGATTATCAGGGAGGTGGAAATGATGGAAAAAGCAATTAAAGAAAGAAGATTAACAGAGTTAAGAGCCTTAGAAGAAAATGAAGAAATGATTGTTGAGGGGTATGCAGTAGTTTTTGAAAGTGAAACTGATTTAGGATGGTGCAAAGAAATAATTAGTAGAAATGCATTCAGCAATTGCAATATGCAAGATGTATGTATGAAATATAATCATTTAGATACATATCCTATAATGGCAAGAACAAGAAATAAATCATTAGAATTAATAGTAGATGACAGAGGATTAAAAATAAGAGCTAAATTAGCACCAACTCAAGCAAATAAAGACATTTATACATTAATTCAAAATGGAACATTAGACAAGATGTCATATGCATTTACTGTTTCTAAAGATGAATGGGATTACGAATTAGATACTAGAAGAATATTAGAAATTGATAAACTATATGATGTTTCTGTTGTTGATGTACCTGCATATGATTCAACAGAAATTTATGCAAGAAATAAAGAACAATTTGAAGAAGAAAAACAAAAATATGAAACAAGAAAAAAACTAGAATTTGAAAAGAAAAAAGCATTAGCTTTATTAAGTTTATAATCTCGACAAGAAGAGTGGTGGTAGAACTGCTCTTTTTTTAGTTGGTAGAAACTAAATAGAGTTTTATAGAAGTGGTGGTAGAACCGCTAAAAATTTTAAAGGAGGAAAACATAATGACTTTAGAAGAAAAACAAGAATTAATTAAATCTGCAACAACTGAAGAAGAACTTGAGGCAAGAATGAAACAAATAGAAGAAGACAAAGAAGAAGTAAAGGAAGAAGTTGCAGAGGAAAAATCAGGAGAAATCAGCAAAGAAGAAGAAAGAAAATTAATTGCTGATACTGAAGAATTAGAAAAAAGAAGTAAAGATACTTCAAATTTAAGAAAAATAGGAGGAAATGAAATGGAAAAAGAAGAAAGAAAATTTACAACTGCTAGCCCAGAATATAGAAGTGCATGGGCAAAATCTTTGATGGGAGTTAAACTTGATGAAACAGAAGAAAGAGCATTAGGAGATGCTATAGGAACAACAGCAACACAATTTGTCGCAAGTGCTGCAAATACACAAGGAATAAACAATTTAGGACTACTAATACCAGATTCTGTAAAATTAGATTGGTTAAAAATAGCTGAACAATCATCTCCAATATATAGAGATATAAGAAAAATGAATGTACCAGGAAATGTTGACTTCCCATATTTATTTGGTGCAGATGATGCTGAATGGTATGCAGAAGCATCAACAACAAAAAATGAAGGACAAGAATATAAAAATATTAAATTAACTGGGCATGAGTTAGCTAAAGCTATTGAAATAACATGGAAAGCTGAAGCTATGACAGTCGAAGGATTTATTTCATTCTTATTAGATGAATTAAATGAAAAAATGAATAAAGCTTTAATCAATGCAGTTATATATGGAGATGGTTCAGGAAAACCAACAGGAATAACAAATGGATTAACAGCAAAAACAAATACAAGTGCAATTGAATTAATCAAAGCTTGTTTAAAAGACTTATCAAAAGAAAATAGAGTGGGAGCAAAAGTATATGTTGCATCTGATGTTGCTGATGATATTGCATTCTACAAAGATGAAAATGGAAATTATCCATATTTAGTTGCTGGATTAGGAAGAGCTGGCGGAGCTACTATTGAAGCAGACCCATTCTTAACAGCTGGAGATGTTGTTGTAGGTAATGCACAAAACTATATATTAAACTTCAACAAAGGTTTACAAGTAGATAAAGAAGTTAAAGTGCAACCAAGAAGAGTAATCTATGGTGGATATTTAATCGCAGACGGAAATAAAAAACCAGGAGCTTTCACATATGGTAAAGTAACAGCAAGTATATAAACAAAAAAGGAGGATAAAGACAAATGACATTTGAAGAAATAAAGAATTTACAAATTTCGCATGTAATTTCAAACGTAAATGAATTTAAAGCTTTAGTAAAACAATGTCTATCTATCATTGAAACTGTAACAGTTAAAGATGATGAAATAATAATGTGGATTAACGCAGGTGTGTCTGATTTAGTCAGACAGGGAATTGATGTTGCTTCACATTTAGATGATGGACTAATACAGGGAGCTATAGTTATGTATGTTAAAGGAAATTTTGGATTTGTAGAAGAAAAAGAAAAACAATTAGCACAAAAAAGATATATTGAAATATGTCATAACTTGTCTTTATCTTCTGATTACAAATTGGAGGTGGATGTTGATGCGTGATATATATTGCAAATTAATATCCACTTCAAAAACAAAAAACAATATAGGTGTAGAAAAAATAACTACAGTTGAAAAAGATTGTCCAATCATAAAAGTTGAAGATATTTATGCAAATGAATACTATCAAGCAAATCAAAGTGGGTTTCAACCAAGTTTAAGATTAAAAATCAGTAGATTGAATTACGAGGATGAGCCAGAATTGATTTATATGAATAAGACATATACTATCATTCGTACTCAAGAAACTAGCGTAGATGAGCTTGTATTGATTTGTGAAAGGAAAGTAAAAAATGTCTAATATAAAACCGGATGAATTACAAAAAGCTGTGATGGATTATTTGGAAAATTACAAAGAAGATATAGATGAAGATGTAATTGAAACAGTAGATGAAATTACAAAGAAAGCAAGAGATGAACTTAAACAAAATAGCCCGAGAGGGAAAGGAACTCGTTCTAATCCATATTATAAAGGTTGGGCTATTAAGTTAAATAAAAAAAGAAGCGGTGTATATCATAAGGTGATTTGGAATAAAACAAACTATCAGCTTACTCATTTGTTGGAATTTGGACATGTTACTAGAAATGGTGGAAGAACAAAAGCTATTCCACATATAAGACCAATAGAACAAAAATACAATGTAGAATTTGTGGATAAATTAGAAAAGAAAATAAGGAGGAGTTCAATATGACATTAGAAGAATTAAAAACAAGATGTGAAAGTCAAGGTTTTCAATATGCTTATGGTGTATTTAAAACTCCAACAGAGCCACCTCATTTAGTATCAATTTGTAGAGATAGTAATAATTTTATGGCGGATAATAAGGTGTATAAAAAGAAAACACCAATTCAGTTGGATTATACTTATATTGATAAAGATGTTGAAGAACAAAATAAAATTGAAGACATCATTTTAAGTGATGTCGCATGGAATAAAACAGAAGAAACTTACTTGTCAGACGAAAAAGTTTGGCAAGTAAGTTATTTTTTTGAAATTTAAAGGAGGAAAGAAAATGTCAAAAGTTAATTATGGTATTCAAGATGTATATATAGCAAAAATTACAGAAACAAATGGTGTAATAACATATGGAACACCCTTTGCTGTAAAAGGTGCTGTAGGATTAAATGTTGATCCACAAGGTGGAGATGCAACACCATTTTATGCAGACAACATTGTTTATTTCATGGCTCCAGCAGTAAACAATGGATATTCTGGAGATTTAGAAATTGCAATGACACCAGATGAGTTTTTAACACAAATATTAGGACAAGACAAAGACGAAAATGGAATAGTATATGAAAGCTCAGATGATAAGAGTGCAAGATTTGCATTATTGTTCCAAGCACAAGGTGATGACAAAAATAGAAGATTTTGCTTCTATGATTGTACAGCTAGTAGACCTTCAAGAAGCAATAATACTAAACAAGAAAATATTGAAGTTGGAACAGAAACTATATCTATTACAATGAATCCTCGTTCAACAGATAGATTAGTAAAATGTTTCATCGATGAAACAACTGAAAATAAAGCAATCTATGATGATTGGTTTACAGCTGTACACGAAAAAAATGCATCAAATTAATTAGGAGGAAAAAGGTATGAAAAAAATCACAATTTGCGATAAAGAATATGAAGTATCTTGTAATGCATTTACAAGATTTCAATATAAAAAAATATTTGGAAAAGGAATTTTTGCTGATATTAAAACATTAAGTGAATTTTCTGAAAATCAAGAAAAAATCAGAAAAGAATCAACTAAAAAAGGATTGTCAAATGAAGAAATAGATAAAGAAGTAAATTTATATATGATGGAGCATTTAGATGATTTCATAGATGTAGTTGAAAGAATAGCTTACATATTAATATATTCTGCTAATAATTCAATTGGAAGTTTTGAAGATTGGCTTAAAGGACTAGAAAAAATTGATTTATCAGCAAGTTGGATTAGTGAGGTAACGGAATTAGCCGTTTCTTCATTTTGTTGATGAAGAACTTGTAAAAGAATCTCAGAAAATACCTAAAAGCTCAGAAAAAGAAGATGAAGCATTAGAAGAACACAGATTTATAGCTACCTGCTTGAAAATGGGGTTACGAATAGAAGACCTTAAGCAGTTAGAATATAAAGATGTTGCTAAACTAATGCTTTGTTTTGTTGATAAGGAACAAAAAGAAAAAACAAAGAAAGCAACTCAGGCTGACTGGGATGCTTTGGCTAGGGGGTAGTTATGGCTGGTAATATAAAAGGAATTATTGTTGAAATTGGCGGCGATACCTCTGGATTACAAAATGCATTAAAGAAAGTTAATTCGGCTACTGCGAGTTTAAGTAAAGAGCTAAAAGGTATTAATACAATGCTAAAGCTAGACCCTAAGAATACTGAACTTTTGGCACAAAAACAAACTGTTTTAAGGCAAAAAATTAACGAAACAACTAAGCAGTTAAGTCTATTGAAAGATGCTCAAAGACAATATATTGAAAGCGGAGGAAATTTAAACTCTGATAAATATAGAAACCTTCAAAGAGAAATAATAAAAACAGAAAACGAACTAAAAAATCTTAAAATAGAATCTTCTAATTGGACACAGGCTAGCAAAAGTCTTTCTGAATTAAGTACCAAAATGACAAATTTTGGAGATAAGGTTACAGATGTAGGTAAAAAAGTTAGCGTTTTAAGTGCTGCAGTTGGTAGTCTTTTTGTAGCAGGAACAAAATATAATGCTGATATGGAAAAATACACCACAGCATTTAAAACCTTCTTAGGAAGTGCTGAAGAAGCGGAGTCAGTTATTGAAAATATTAAAAAACAATCCGAAACTTCTCCATTTGAAACAGCTGACTTGATCAAGTCAAATCAAATGTTAATAACAACAGGAGAAAATGCTGAAGACGCTCAAAAAACTATTTCTGCTTTGGCGGATGCAATAGCATTGACTGGTGGTGGAAATGATGAGTTAACTCGTATGGCATCTAACTTACAACAAATTAAAAATGCTGGAAAAGCTACATCAATGGATATTAGACAATTTGCGTATGCTGGAATTGATGTTTATGGAGTATTGTCTAAATATACAGGTAAAACCACAGATGAAATCAAAAAAATGGATATAACTTATGAAGATTTGTCTAGGGCATTACAAGCATCTGCACAGGAAGGCGGAAAATATTTTAATGGACAAGCACAAATGGCTGAAACATTATCAGGACAGGTTGGAAAGTTAAAGAAAAGCTTTAAAGACTTGACAGGAGAATTAAGTAAAAGCTTATATCCGACAATTAAAAAAATAACTGATAGACTTCAAAATTTTGTTGATTGGTTTAAAAGGCTAGATGACAGAACTAAAGCAATTATAGCCAAAATAGGTGTAGTAATTACAGCTTTAGGTCCTGCATTAGTAATATTAGGAAAGTTAATAAAGTTTGGAGGCTCAATAGCTGGAACTCTATCTAAGGTATCTGGAATTATAGCAAAAGTTACTGCAAGTACAGGTGGACTAAGTGGAGCTATGTCTGCTTTAGCAGGTCCTGTTGGAATAATTATAGCAGTAATTGCAGCATTAACGGCAGCATTTGTATATTTCTTTAATACAAATTCAGAATTTCATGACAAAGTAATAAATGTATGGAATGGAATTTGTGAAATGTTTACTAATCAAGTTATGCCTATTATACAACAATTATGGGAGAAAATTTCAACAGTTATTAAGCAAATCATAGATATTGCTATGGATTTGTGGGAAAAACTTCAACCAATAGTATTAGAAATGTTAAATTGGATGTTAGATTTTTGGGAAAACACTCTCAAAGATATAGTTATGCAGGTAATAGAATTTGTGGCTAAATTATATGAATTTCAAGCTGAAATATATTCAAAGTTCATCTTACCAATAATGAAATTTTTATTAGATACTTTATGGCCTGTAATTGAATGGGTTTTAAAGAATGTAATAGAAAGAACTCAAGGAGTAATGGAACATATAGGAAAAGTTATAGGTTCTGTTATGGGAATATTAAATGGAATAATTGATTTTATTTCTGGAGTATTCTCTGGAGATTGGGAAAAAGCATGGGGTGGAATTGTTAAAATATTTGAAAACCTTATGGGTGGTTTATGGGAATTAGTAAAATGGCCATTAAACCAAATTATAGATGGGTTAAATACTTTTATTAATGGAATAAATAAAGTGCAAATTCCTGATTGGGTTCCTAATGTTGGTGGAAAAGGACTTAATATTCCAAATATCCCAAGATTGGCAAAAGGTGGAATTGTTGACCAAGCTACTATTGCAATGATTGGAGAAGGTAAATCAGCAGAGGCTGTAATTCCATTGGATAGAACACTTACTAAATACATGGCAGAGGCTATGAAAGAAGCAGGTGGAACAAGAAATATAACATTAAATTTCTATCCACAACAAATGAATGAACAAGAACTTGATAGAGCATTTGACTATGTTGAAAGAAAGTTTTCTTTAGCATATTAATTATAAAATTTCGACAAAATTCGACATATTTCTCCCTTTTGTTGTGTTATAATCGACAAAAGGGAGGTGAAAATATGGGCTTATTCAGTGGAATGCAACAACAGGCATCTGTAAATGTATATGAGCAAACAAAAAAATTTTTAAAAGCAAAAGACGGAAAAACACATATAGTAATGATTAACAGCTTTAGTAAATGGGTTAATCAAGTTTTTGGTTGCGAAGATAAATACACGATCCAAATTGATGAGATAATAACTAGAATGCAAGATGATGGATATGAGATAATTGATGTAAAAATTAACTCTATACAGAATCAAGGAATTTCAGGACAAATGGAGGGCTTTCATACTTTAATTACATACAGATAAAAAAATATATAAAAGAGCAGTTATTAATACAATAACTGCTTTTTTGTATGTTTTTTTGAAGGGAGGATAATAGTGGTTAGAGAATTTAAATTAATGAATGAAAAAGGACAAGAATATTCATTGATGGATATACATAATTATTGCTTACTTACAGACCCGACTGGATTAGGCTATGGATATTCAACAGAATATGAACAAGTAGGCAATACTTTTATAGAAAAATTTAGACAGCTTGAACAAGGAAAAATTAGTGGAAAAGCTAACTTTATAAATTATGATAACTATAAGAAATTGATAGATTTTATTCAAAAATCGCAGAAATTAAAAGTAGTGTATGTAATTCCTTATGAAACAGGCTCTAAAGAATATTATAAAGATGTCCAAATACAAAATTTGAGTAAAACACAGAAAAATATAAATGGAATTATAAGTGAGACGTTAATACTTAATTGTTTGAGTTTGTGGTACGAAGAAAGAACTGTTACATATACAATCGAACCACTCTCAGATGAAATTCGTTGGGATTTTCGTTGGGATAGTTCTTTCACAGATTATAACTCAAGAAGCCTACAATATATCAATGATGGTCATGTAGAAGCACCAATTGAAATAGAGATTTCAGGACACGTAGTAAATCCACGTTTGGAACTATACATTGAAGGACAATTATACCAAACTGTTACATTTAACGTTGAAATAAATGCGTATGAAAAACTATTATATGGCACAAAGGAAAATGAGTTCTACATATTAAAGCAACATACGGATGGAACAACAGAAAGTTTATTTAATTTAGATGTTATAAATTTTGAAAATGACAATGTAATAAGAATACCAACAAACAAAAGTTGTGAGTTGAAAATTGAAGCTGATAACGAAGTTTTAAATGCTCAAATAACAATATATCCTCAATACATTGCTGTGTAGGAGGTGTTGTATATGAATGAGATGACAATAAGATTTAACGGACAAGATTATATAGCAATATACAACAGTCAAACAGGTTATTACGAACTAGAACTAACTGCACCAGAAACAGGAGGGATTTATAACGCAGATATAACATTCTCGGATTTTTGGGAAGA
>AUXO014986625.1_pt1 | contig 10978 bp, 8 predicted proteins | sample 768731 | NCBI WGS metagenome assembly AUXO01 (sample SAMN02715735, study PRJNA202380) | gut metagenome | biome: sheep rumen | host: Ovis aries | place: New Zealand: Palmerston North
TTTTTATTGTCTGTATTATTGAGTTTTCAAGGTTATTCACACCTTTTTGGTGTGGGAAGTTTTAGTATATTACTAAATCCATGCGCTTAGTATCACCACGGTTTTACAAAATCTTAGTAAAGGTTCTATTTCTTGATTCAAACCAATTTTATTCAATTGATTTAAGAACTGAACACCTATTATATTTGATTGTTTTTTTCTCGATATATATTTAAGAAGTTCCTTCGCGGAACATACTCCTAATTCATTCAATTCAACAATATCAGCACAAATCTCTATTATGCTTTCACTAAATTTTTCTCTGTTTAAATGGAAACGAATTATATGGTGTTGTATAAATGATGATTGATCTTCGTTTGTAGTTCCAGGTATATATAAATGCTTAAATACATTGTACAATACCTCATAAACTCCTTCACTGCTCTTTATTCCATATGGTTGAAGAATAATCTTATTTTGACGTATATACTCATTACGTAAATCCACATAATCGTTGCACGGTTCTTTACATTTTGATGGACACTTGCTCTTAAAGCGATTAAGCAATTCAACCTTATTAACACTTTTTTTATATTTCATGTTGCAATCCTTACACGCCACAGACAGATTATACTTACAGTTTGATAACGGCGTTCTACCTTCCTGGTGCTTATTACCACTCTTATCTACAGAATGCTCAATTTGTGATAAGTCCATTCCCTCGACTTTTAGTGCAACCCCGCAATACATACAATACCCCTTGGAAGCACTTTTCAGGAGTGATTCAATAACATGTTTCGTTTTTCCAGTGCCAGTGTAGTAAGCACGATTTTCATAGGGATATTCAATAACATATTTTGTTGGCAATTGTATTATCATTTTATAGTACTTCTTTCACATAATCATAAAGGATTTTCTCTCGGCCGGTTAAATCGTCTCTACATATTACTTGGATATACTGAATGTCACTATCTTTTATTTCACCAGTATCTACCAAACGTGATACTATTTCTTCAAGTTCATTTACCCTTGTTATTCTTTCAAACAATCTTTTGAGTTTCTCGATTTGGCCAAGTTCATTTATACTATCTACATCTAATAGTCGAACTTTATTTTCTTCGATATTACTATTAGTCTCACATATCATTGCCACATCAAATCCCGATAGTGGAAGCATAGCTGTTAATGTATGAATCGACAAAACAAGCGATGTCCCATTATACTTATCGGATAGTGCCGTCAAAAAAGTGCTAGTCGTATCTTCAGATAAATACGTATCAAATTCATCAATGATAATAGTCTTTGCTCCTTTTCGAACAGCATTATCAATCTCGAAAAGAAGCCGCATTCTTGCAGCCTCACTGGTTGCAAGTTTATTTAACTCTATACCGTCGTTACATAGTATTTCCGATATATTCCAAGAATCCTTATCTGTATGCAAAAACAGTTTTATATCTAGAATTTCCTCGAATAGACTTCTATACCGTTCAAAATCATCAATTATTGTTTTATATACTACAGCTGCGCCCGGTGACATATCTTCGAATACATCTTTTACAGTAAAGTTAACTTCCTTCATCCTGTTATCAACTATAGAACGTAAACTCATTTGATCCAAGCTCTTTGCTGCTGTATTATTAGGATCATAAATCATGCGATTATTTAGATCTATATAGTAAAAGTCACAAGATTCTTGCTGCTGCAGTTCATTTATTAATTTACGAATCAACGTAGTTTTTCCTTCTCCGTTTTCTCCACAAATTATCAAATTATTATGTTTATAAAAATACTTGTCTTTTTGTATATTACTTGCAAGCATTTTTGCCATAGCATTAATATTTTCCATATTCTTCTCTCACTAAGGGTAATGTTTTTGTAAGTCTCTGCTGTACGCTGTCTTTATTAGAAAGCACTTTTCCATCTCCAAATATTTCTTCATTTTTGCTCAACTCTATGAGCCATGACATTTTAATCTTGAATTGTTTATTTATCTTATCTTGAATAATCCCTATTTTATTGCTTGTAACATATACTGCTTCTAAAACAGCTTTCTTGCATTTTTTAGTTTCTCCATCTAGCTCAATCATGTCGAAGAATTGCCTCAAATTATTTATACTCTTCATAACATCTTCTTCTGACCATGTCTTTAACATGTCAGAATATGCCATCATAATATTACTCCAATTAAACCTAGGGTGAGTGATTACAATTTTATTATCTTTTGTACAATCTGTATAATAATTCAGTGCTAACATTTTTAATAGTATTTCGACATCCTTTGAATACAAGCTTGTGTTTCCATAAATATTACGCCATGTAGGATTATTCTCATTAATCCTGAATAATTCTCTGTAAAGCGTAGTTCTCCAGAACAGTCCATTTCTTATTTCTTGAGGTCCTAAACTCTTTCCTGCAGAATTGAGCATGTTAAAGACCATAGCATAAAACTTCTGCTTATTATCGTCGTCATCACATTGGACTATTGCGAATTGTAATGCTCTTCTTTTTAATAATTTAGTTTCTTTTTCACTCAAGTTTGCAAATGTGATATCATATCTGCCGTTTTTTCCTTCATCACCTTTTTGCTCGACTTCATATTCTGTTTCAATTAATTCGTATTTATCTTTAAGCTCGGAAAGAATTTTTTTTCGTTCGATGTCTAAACTGGTATTCCCATTTTTTATTTTCGAATTCAAGACATTCAAACGACGCTTTTTCTCATCAATATCAATAAAATCTAGCTTCTTTCTTTTGTTAGCACTGGAAAAAAACAGACTGTGAAAGTATAAAAAAACTGCTGTCAACCTCTGTTGACCATCCAAAATAACTTGATTTCCATCTTCATCGTAATAAACATATATTGGAGGAATTGGAATTCCTTTAATTAAGGAGAATGCTAAACCAGCCACTTGTTCCTTTCTCCAAACAAATTTCCTTTGGAATCCAGGAACAACAAACTCTCCACTCCCCAACGCATTAATAATAGATTCAATATCAGTATTAGTCACAGATCCGTTGGTTTTCGAATAGAAGGTATCCCACTGGAATGAATTCGTTGTGGCGTCTTCGTTCAATTCCAATCTTTCAGTATCAGCTTGTGCATTATCAAAAAAACTATTGTCTTCGTCCGGAATGTTAATATTTGTCATCGTTAGTCTCTCCTCATTCTTTTTTCTAAACCCCTAAAATAAAGTATCCACTGGTTGAATACTCATCTCTTTACATGTATCTAACACTACCTTACTATCAAAAAACATCGATTATGTTAATAGTACATTTCAGATAAAAAGAAAATGCTCCATAATCGGTACTCTATAAACATCACCACACCCATGAAATAATGGTTGTGCTACCTTTTTGATCCTGCTCGACAAAGTCAGGTTAGGTAAGGAGGACAACCAGATGGTTAAAGTGACTAGACAGGTCCGGTTCTACCAGTGGGCTGAAGTATTGCGTGACCACACGGAAAGCTACCTTACAGTCGCGGAATGATGCAAACTATACAACGTTTCAAAGTATCAGTATTACTACCCCCAGCGTCAAGTGAGGAAGTATGCTGTACAGCAACTGGCTCTCCAGGCTCCCGAGACCAGTAAACCTGTTTTTGTTGAAGTCGATGCAGATATGTACCAGAAGCCTTCCCAGGCCGAGCAGACATTTTCTGTTGTTTCTTGCCTGTATCAGGACTGGAAACACTGACATCCTGTTATCAGATGGCGCCAGTGAAGAATTTCTAATCAGGATCATCAGGGCGGTTAGATCATGCTGAAGACTGCATCGTTTAGAAAAATATACATTTGCTGTGGGCGTACTAATCTGCCCAAAGGGATTGGCGACCTTGCCACTCTTGTAAAAGAACAGTTCCAGATGACCCCTTTCCAGGAGGATGTGCTCTTTCTTTTCTGCGGAGTACGACAGAACCGACTCAAAGCACTCTGCTAATTCCGATATCGGAATTAGCAGAGGCATTTGATCCTGTTATTTGTTGCATAGTGTAATTACCTTTTCGAATTTTTTACTTGCAAAACACACCTGTAGCTACATCTTCCACAGAACAGAAAAAGAGTATTTTTCAAGAGGGTTGAGATGGAATATCTCCTGTATAAGCAGTGCCAGCGAATCAATACCGAGCCGCATATCGGTAAACCTAACAGCAATGTACGTCTTTGAAGTAGCTGGTGCCTTCCCTTAGCATTGCGCACCACCTCAAGTACTGATGCAAGGTGATGCTGCGGTGTTCCCTCATCTATCCAGATAATTGCATTTTTTATGCTGAGCGTCAGCTGAGGCCTAAAATCCATCTGTTGACAAGATGCTTCCTCCATCCGGTGGGACCAGTTCTGCAAAGACCGGTGATACCGCCTGAAGCAGTTCCGACCAGATCTACTTGTGGCAGTAATAAAACGTCTTGGTGCTGAATATTGATATGCGAGCACCAGTCGAGGGTACTCAACTACTCTTGGACTGCTCCTGGACCATAAGTACCAAGGAATGGTACTACAGTTTTTTGACTGTAAGACCTGTTTCTATAAAACCTAACCTCCTTTGAGACAATCTTAAGATTCTCAAGATTCTTAAGGCGATCATCTCAAAAGGGAAGATTTTCAAGAAGACACTTAAAATCAACCATCAGTTTCAGAAAAAGTCCTAATCTAAATAATCTTATACCCAGCACAGGAGAGTCCCCACGGAAATCCTGACTCACCTTTGTCAGGTATAAGATTCCAAACAGTTTTAAATAATCCAAAAGTTGGTAGAGATTATAAGGGCCTTTTGCTTTATGTTTTTATGAATATTCTCTATAATATGTTTGTCCACAGACCTCTACTATTCCTTCTCTCTCTCTTATCCCACTCATTTTTGCATATTTCCACATCCGATCGAGCAGGCCATCATAGTATCCACTAAATTCTTTTCTTATTATTGGTTTCGTTGACGTTTCGATAATAACATCATTCCTTTGTTCAAGTTTAGCAATAAAAGCATGGCTAACAAGATTATTGCTCTTTCGCAAATTACATCTCGGGCAAGACAATACAAAATTCCATAGATTATCGTTTTTTACGAACGTCCAAGGAATAAAATGGTCCACATGAATAGATCTATCAAGCTTTTTCCCACAATAAAAACATCTATCCTCTTGAAATTCCTTATATAAAAGATTCCTATACATCGATAGGTCTTTTCTTCGCGGTGTCGCTAATTCCAACTTTTCCAATACCTTTACCAAGGCATCATCATCATTAACCTTCTCAAGAAATCTTGCCCAGGCATAGTAGTTTAGCCTTTCTATTTCCATTTTATATTTGGATATAAACTGGTAAGCATCATAGCTTAGAAACAAACCAGTGCCTCTAAGATTAAATTCATACAACTTCCCTTCAAAATCATTATACAAGGCACCCACTACATATTTCTTACATTCAGATGTAACGCTTTTTGTTACCTTCTTGCGATCTTCTTCTGTTAACGATTGAAAGCCAATACTTTCTGGAATTTCATATGCCTTAACCACGTCTCTAATAATTAGTTCGATCTTAGAATATTCAGATTTGCCATTATTTGACATCTGCTTGAGATTATATCGATTTACAAGATTCCAATAATTCTCAACGAATTTAGAGAATAACTTTTCATATGGCAAATAGAAGCTTTGTTCGTTATCGTAAAAATCATATATTTGGTCGCAGATGGATTTAATTAGACCAAACTTATAGGTATTAGTCTTTTTACAGGCATCAGAAAAAACAAAATTAAATAAAGACCAAAACTCATCTTCACTAACTTTCGTCTCTACAAGTGCCCCTTCTTTTAAATTCCATCCCGGCATAATCATCACCTATGAGTCTACTGTTGTAGTAATATCACGATACTTTTTTATCCATTTAACAAGTGTTTCTACGTCTTCCTCCGTATTATAACGTCCAATAGATATTCTAACAGAAGAGTCTATGATGTCCTCACATAATCCCATTGATTTAAGTACATGTGACCGTTCTTGTGATTTAGAATTGCATGCAGATCCAGTAGAAATACATATATCGTGCAGATCCAGCAGGTTAAGGAGTCCTTCGCCATCAAGATCGTTAAACGCAATATTCAGAATTCCCGTGGCTCTATTGAGTCCATCACCATTTATTACAAACTGTATGCCTTCCCTTTTAAGTAATCCAAGTAGATATTTTTCCAAATGACACACATGTTCATGTATAGCTCTCATGTTGGTGACATTGTCCTCCAATGCTTTCGCCATGGAGTAAATACCCGCAACATTTTCTGTCCCTGAGCGCATCTCTTTTTCCTGACCACCGCCAAGGATGAATGGTTTAAGATCACAGCCTTTTCTTACATATAGAAAACCGATACCTTTCGGGCCATTAAATTTATGAGCACTGGCCGATAGCATATCTACACCAAGATACTTAACATCAATTGGCATATGGCCAACCGCTTGTACTGCATCAGTATGAAAAATTGACTTCTCATTGCATTCATGCACAATCTTCGTAAAATTTTGGATATTCTGAATGGCTCCAACCTCATTGTTCTGCAACATTATAGAAACTAGTTCTGGCTTTCCGGTTAATGAATCTCTCAAAGTTTCTTCTGACACCATACACTCATTATCAACCTCAAGAAATCTTATATTATATCCTTCTGCTATCTTTTCTTTTGCTGGATACAATATTGCATGATGTTCAACTTCAGTTGTGATAGCGCTGTTCCAAATGAATCCGATTTGTCCTATGACCCAGTTATCACTTTCAGTTCCACAAGAAGTAAAATATATTTCCTCCGGTTCGGCCCCTATGCAACCTGCAATAAGCCTTCTAGACTCCTCTAAAAGACCTTTAGTTTTCCTCCCGAAGCTATAAATGGAAGAAGGATTACCATAATATTTTTTTGAGACCTTCATCAAAGCAACAAGCGCAGCCTCGCTCATACAAGTTGTTGCTGCATTGTCAAAATAAATCATTATATGCCTCTGACTTTTATATCAGGCATACGGTCGGTAAACTCTCTATCAATAGCTGCCAACTGCTGTCTGATTATTTTTCTTTTTTCAAATGCTGGATCAAAGCAAACCATCTTAAACTCCTGAGGAGAAATATCCGATGCACTTCTCACATGTGGGTATAACAATTTCAAATACCCTGAGCACATTTTAATCACAGCATTAGTATCTCGTGTATCTGCATTCTTCGGGATATCCAACAATTCTTTTACAATCGCGCTGTAGAATGACTGTGTCCTAGTATAAGAGAGAATTTCTGAAAAATATTCTACATTTAAAGAATACCCGTTGAGTTTTAAATCTTCGCTGATTCTTGGGAGATACCAGCCTTCAATAAAACCATGGAAGCGGTCAATTAAGGCATGATCCTGAAATGCTTCTGGCAATTCTTCAAAATAATGATTATTTATAGGCCGCTTATTAATATCCAAATCAATATTTCCAAGTAGAATCAATCCCGCCAATGAGGTTAATTTAGATTTACCAACCGTAAAAGAACCCTGCTCCATATAGTTTTTTAAGGCTCCTTGTATTTCCTCTGGGTTATCAAAAGAAATTGTCTTGACCTCATCTAAAGATACAAACTCATAGGACGGAATAATACCTGGAGTATTCTTACTCATGTCATAAAACAGTTTTGCTCTAGTAATTTTTCCACCACTGATTTGCCATCCATATTTTGACAAATTATTGAAAATATAAGACTTGCCGGTACCCTTAGGAGCTAGCTCAATCATGTTCAAATTAGGCTCTACAAACACCAACAATCTACTGAGAAATAATAGTTTCTGATCTAGCGACTCAAAAAAAGATGAATTTGGATTGTATTCCATACAACAAATTAGAAAATCAACCCATTCCTCCAGTGTGAAATGTTCCCTTGCTTGACAATAATATTCAAAATCCGGCTTATATGGACGGAATGGCTTGAATTTAACCATCTCCGCATAGCCTTTTTCCCTGCCATCTGGTTCTACATATTGCATAGTCACAACACCCCAGTTTTCGCCTTCTTTGAGAAGTCCTTCCTGGCGTGCCAAGTACGGAGACACCTTTCCTTCGCCGCTTTTAATCCCTATGTCTGGAATCTGAAATCTATATTCTCCGCTCTTAATATCCGATTCAAAGATAATCCTTGCAAGTATTTGAATAACATCTCCATTTAAGAGCTTACTTCGAATATTACTATCTTTCGTAGGTATATGCTTTTTTATAAAGCTATATAAACCGTCTGTATCGATTTCATCATCGTTTGAGAACTTCTTTATCAGCCAGTCCTTTATGAATGAAGGCACATTTACACCGGAGAAAAAACTGTATCTGTCAGGTGTTTTATGCATAGATTCTTCTGGAAATATGTCTTTGATTTTTGCATCCAAATCAGTCATCAAAACCGTCGTCTCCTTCCATATTCTTCTTGGCTCTACTCTTTGTACTGAATAGGTATTCCTTGTCGGCTACAACCACTGTGATATTTTGCTCTTTTCCAGAATGTAATTTTGCTGAGTATGTAGCTCCAGTCTTTTTAAGCACATGCTTAGTTCCATCTGCCTCAATCACATACGACTCTTCATCCGGATCAGGTACAATAATAAATGAAACCACTTTGTCCAAACCACTTACTTCCAGTTTGTCTTCAAGAACTTTGTATGTGATGCTGCCAACATCACCGTGTGGCACAGCAACAATAATCGGAACCAAAATTTCTTCTATTGTGGCTCCCCCATGATCTTCATACTTAGGTTTGTTATATAACGACTGATCATTGAGTGCAATTATGTAAGGTGTCCCCGGTTTAGTCTCATCCTCATAGACAATATAATCTATAGTGTCCTCATAATCAGCCTTAGATGTCACTTTACAGCAGCGCCCCTCATGATTTGAATTATTAAAATCATACTTCTTCTTTGAATCTGTCCATCGAGCTCTTGCTGTTGCACCGTGATCAGCCGTAATTACAATACGCTTTCCTGCTGATTCTATCGTGATATCTTTTATTTTTTCCTGTAAAACATCGAAAGATTTGCGTAGATTTGTTGCTACTCTATAATAATCTCCATGAATAACCTTTTGGTCAAAATCTAAAAACCACTCTCTATAAGGTACTGCTGACAGATAATCCTTGTTCACTTCTGTTATAGAAGGAAGATGACAAGCTACATAATCACATAGCTCAGTGTCATACCCGTTATTCTTTAGAAATTCAACTATTAATGGAAGATATTCTGCTCCAACACCATCAAAAATATATATATCTGAGCTATCAACATATGGAGCTATTGCAGTCTCTTGATGCTGTAACGCATAGTATATGCTGTACATGTTTGCTGCACTTGCACATCCATCATCATAATATCTTTGTAGATATGGAGTATCAGCATTTGTGACCTTGCTTTCTCGGTATGCCTGCAAATAAAATTTTAATTCATCCTTTCCTAATATCTTATTTTCTACTTGACTGAACAAATACAAGTACAAGGCGGTATATATAGCACGAATCTCTGTCTTATCCAAAACTCCATTAGCATATAAATTTATTACAAATTCTTTCTCAGTGTTACTAAGTCCAGTAAATGCAGGCTTAAAAACCTTAAGATAATATGATAATAGCCTTGCCCTTAATTCACTTAACTCCATACCGGTACTTGCACTGATTTCCATAAGGCAAAGTCCGTTCTTGTCATCTATAGAACTTTCCAGATTAAGTTCCTTTTTTACTCCGTCATAGATAACCTCATGTATTTCATTTTCTGGAGGTATAGATCCTGCATATTTATTAAGCTCTTTGATAACATCTATTCGTTCCTGTAAAAGACTGCTATCATTAATCCAATATCCTTGTTGCCAAATAGTTGTTAAAAACTCCTTTTTGGAATTAGTCTTTAACACCTTAAGGACCTTGGCGAGGAAAGTATTATTTAGATATGCACACACATATCCTTTGATTAGCCATTTCTCATAAGCGGAATCAGTCGTGAGCATTTTCGCGGCCAGTGCATTACTTGATTTTGAATCTATACCAAAAGAGTAAGCTACAAAATCAGCCATGCTCTTGCCAGGAGTATTCATTGCATATTCTTCTCTAAGCTTATTCCAATTAGATACATCTTTTGATTCATAGGGAATGTCAAAATCCAGTGAATAAGCTTTCTGCAAATAATCCTTTGTATTGGTTACAACATCAATTTGAAACGCATTATCAGGAGATGCTTTCCTATGCCATTGAAATAAACTTTCTGAACAACACCAAATAGGAATCGAAAAGTCTATTATTTCTGCATGCCTCCACAAGCCTAGCCATTCAACGCTAGTAGTAATTTTATTCTTCTGGATGTTCTCCGCATATTCATTAGATACAAAACAAATCTTTCGATATTCACCGCTTAGCTCATAATCTGAATTGATAAATGGATTTATTAAATCCTTTCGAGTGAAACTGCCCTGAAGAACTTTCTGCACATTGTCCATCATTGAAAAACAGATAAAATAAATTCTTCTTTGCGCACTGTGAGGATCCATAATATTACTATTTTCAATATCAAAAAGAGACAATACTGTAGATTCAATCTCTTTTTTTGAAAAGAAACGGATTAACTCTGAAAATCCAACAACAAAGGTATCCCTAGACGAAGAAACATGACTTTTTATGATTTGGATAAAACGGCTTTTTGTCATCCATCCATCATCCTTTTTCATAATATAGTCACTTAACTCCAGAAGCTCTCCGTCAGAACTTTTGACTAAGTCCTCGATTTCATCTTGGGTATTATTATTTAGCTCCATAAACAGAAATCTAACCGGATATCGTCTATACGAGCTTGTGCTCTTCTTTTTATCTTCAGATAGTTTTTGCTTTAACGCTTCAACATCCATATATCATTATTCCTCGTATGATATGTATGTAGCCCCCGCTAGGGGGCGGAATACATATCTTTTTTTATTGGTACTGACTTGCTTTCTGGGTGCCAGTCTATCTTTCCGATC
>AUXO017664541.1_pt1 | contig 10978 bp, 8 predicted proteins | sample 768731 | NCBI WGS metagenome assembly AUXO01 (sample SAMN02715735, study PRJNA202380) | gut metagenome | biome: sheep rumen | host: Ovis aries | place: New Zealand: Palmerston North
ATGTTCGTGAGAGTCCCACACTCCAGATGATTGACATTCAGGAGCGGCATCTGGCCCGTCCTCTCAAGACTTTCGATCCCTTCTTCACACAGAAACCCCTCGTCAAGAATCAAATTCTTGACTTCAACCAGTTCCTCGACGAAGTAGATATGGTTGTTATTATGGTGAAGCACGACCATATCAAGCAGAATTGGGACAAACTGAAGGGTAAGGTTATTCTGGATTGCCATAATATTTGCCCGTTGGAAGGAGCTTATCACATCTAAGCAATAAGGATTTCTGGCAGCACAGGTGGAACGAAAGGTTCGCAGTTCGATACTGCCTGTCAGAACAAAAATTAACTATATAATTGTAACTTAAGCCTACAATTACAAAAATGATGTAGTTTATTCCTAATGGCAACAGAGATAGTAACAAATAACAAACGAATCGCAAAGAATACTATTCTTCTGTATATCAGGATGTTCATTGTGCTTCTGATATCGCTCTATACAACTAGAATTCTGTTAAGAGTTTTAGGAGTTGAAGATTATGGTATATATAATGTGGTAAGCGGATTCGTTGCGATGTTCAGTTTTTTGAATGGCGCAATGGCTAACGGAATCCAAAGGTTCTATAATGTGGCATTAGGTAAAAAAGGAGAAGAGGGTTTAGTAGAAGTCTTTAATGCTTCTATTAGAATACAGACCCTATTGGCTATAGTTATTTTTGTCTTGTTAGAAGGAATAGGAATATGGTATATTAACAATATTATGGTGCTGCCAGCCGAGCGAATACCAGCAGCCAATATTATTTTCCAATTTTCTGCCATATCAATGCTATTTGTCATTATACAAGCCCCATATTCTGGTGCTGTAATGGCAATGGAAAAATTGGATTTTTATTCTATTGTCAGTATTCTTGACACCCTTCTTCGATTAGGTTTTATATTTATTCTCCAAGATATTACGTATGACAAACTTGCTACTTGGGGATTCATGGGTCTCGCTTTAAGCCTAATAAACTTTTTCTTATACTTTGCATATTGCAAAAGACACTTTAAGTTTCTGCAACTAAAAAAGGGTGGAGACAGATCATTATTCAAATCAATGCTATCATTTTCTGGATGGAATTTGTTTGGAACCATGTCGGGAATCCTAAAAGACCAGGGTATCAATATGATTCTGAACTTTTTTTGTGGCCCGGTCGTTAATGCGGCACGTGGCATTTCACATCAGATTTCATCCGCTTTACAAGGATTTATTTCAAATAATAATATCGCTGTACGACCTCAACTCACTCAAGCTTATGCTCAAGGAGACACAAAAAGAACCTTCGATTTAATGTTTTCCATTAGTAAGCTCAATTACTATCTACTTCTGATTATGGCCGTTCCTCTTGGGGTGGAAATAAATTTTGTTCTCCAAATTTGGCTAGGTGACAATATTCCAGAATATACAGCCCCCTTTACCTTATGGATTATTGCAACAGGGCTGATTAATAATCTGAACTCTCCTATATCACTTGTAGTACATGCAACTGGTAAAATGAGGCTTTATCAATTGTCAACAGGCTTCTTTTCATTATTACTTGTGGTAATCTCAATTATATTGCTAAAAATCGGATTGCTCCCTGAATCCGTGTTTGTGGCGACTTTCGTCATAACCGTTATAAACCAGTTGGCTAGTCTCTATATATTGCGTTCTTTGGTTTCTTTTTCATTAAAAGAGTATATAAAGGATGTTGTCCTGCCTTGTTTACTTGTGACGATACTGGCAATAGGTCCAACGTTATTATTAAAAGTGTTTGTGAAAGATACCTGGATTAGTTTTATCATAGTTGTCTTGTTTGGTGTCATTATCTCAATGCTAGCATCATATTTAGTCGGCATGAATCGGTCAGAGAAAAAAATGGCCATGCAATTCGTAAATAAATTTATTAAACATGGATAACAATTCACTGTCGAAGATTAAGAATTTCCTGTTAGAAACCGGTGTTTCTTTTGAAGAGAACGTAAGTTTGAAAAAGAAAACATGGATTCACAGGGGGGGAGTTGTAGGGCTGTATATTTCGCCTAACTCAGAAACACAGCTTTTTAATGTAGGTAGTTTTTTTTACAAAAATAATATCACATTTGAAGTTGTCGGTCACACATCAAATATTTACTTTCTAAATGAATATAATCCAGATATTGTAATATCAACGAGATTATGTAACCATTACACCTTATATGAAAATTTCATTTCGTGCGAATGCGGTGTGAGTGTATCAAAGCTTGCTAGGGAGTGCCTTGAAAAAGGAATCTGTGGTTTTGAATATCTGACAGAGTTGCCGGGAACTGTAGGTGGCTCAATCTATAATAATAGTTCATGCAAAACCAATAGTATTGGGCAGTTGATAGTATCTGTCAAATTATTATGTCCTGATTCTACAATAAGAGAATTGAGCTTAAAAGATTTGGATTATTCTTTTCGTTCTTCTACATTAAAGAAAAAGATAATTAAAGGAATAATACTAAGTGCTAATTTACATATCGAACGGACAGATGACACATATGCTCTTAAAGAAAAAGCTTCTGAATTTAAGAAACATAGGAAAGAAAATCTCGAACCCAGTCCATACACATTAGGATGTACTTTTGATACACCATTTATAAACGGCAAACTGTCATCTGTCTATCGTTTCCTTTATTATGCTTATATGGGAATTTTATCGTTGTTACATGTACCTAAGGAGAAAAAGCAACATCTTCAAAAAGTATTTTTCCTTAGATTAACCGGTTATAAGGATCTGATACCTTACATTTCAGACAAAACGATGATTACATATATTTGGAAAGATGAAAAGGCGGACTCTCTTTTTCCTAAATACGTACGATTTATGAATGAGGTTTTGAAGACGGATAAAATGGAAATAGAAATAAAAAGATAAAAATGGCGAAAATCAATATATTAACAATTCAATGGGGGGTGTCTTATGGAGCATTGTTTCAGACATATGCAACCTGTAGAATATTAAAAAAATGCGGACATGATGTGACGTTAATAAATTTGGTCCATCCTGCCAAATTAAAAAAATACAAATCCTTAAGATCGTTATCTCACTATGTATATGAAAATTCTTTTGAGAAATTCAAGAAAAAGTACTTCCCCCCAATGACTGAGGTAATGACTTCTATTGATTCCACACAAATACCTCAGGCAGATTATACAATTGTTGGGAGTGATCAAGTATGGAACCATGACATTACAACCGTCTTGGGGCTAAATTTCTTTTTGGATTTTGCGCCAGACAATTCAAAACGTATTTCTTTAGCATCAAGTTTCGGGAAAAGCAAATGGTCAGAAAACGAAGAGTACTCGGAGCAGGTCAAAAAAGAATTGCATAAATTTGCTGCAGTTTCTGTACGAGAAGATAGCGGGGTAAAGATTTGTAAAGACGTTTTTGGAGTTAATGCTGTACAAGTTATTGACCCCACATTAGCTTTAGGTGATTTCTCAATGTTGGTAAAATCGAAGCACAATTATAATGAGATATTTCCTTTCCTTTTTAGAAATAATTCTGAGGACAAAGCAATTGTCCAGGTAATTAGTCAAAGATTGGGCCTACCCGTACACCAGGACTCAAGATTGTTATATAGATTCAGAAATGCTCCCCTATACTGGCTTAATCATATATGCAATTCCCAATTTATCATTACAAGTTCTTTTCATGGACTTGCTTTTTCTATAATTTTCAAGAAACAATTTGTTGTCTTATGTGCAGATGAGGGTAAGTTCTCTCGAATAGCATCATTATTGGAGCTGGTGGGATTATCAAGTCGCTATGTTTCATCTTTGAATTATCTGACCGAACATCCTGAAATTCTGACTACCGGGATAGATTATCAAAAAGTAGATAAAATAATTGGACAACAGAGACAACGATTTATGGACTTTGTCTCAGTGAATATCCAATGATTTTTCAGTCTCATAGTTCTTGTGATAAAAAAACATAAAAGAATGTTTTTAAAAACGAACTTGAAAAACACAATTGTGTTCATATACTATGTGCTTCTGATGGTAGTTTTACTGTCATGGACTAACCCTTTAGATTCACCTCCTGAATCTTGGCGCTATACATTTCTAGTAGCACTTGCCGTTCCATTATTATTCGATGGTTCACCTCTGACTATAGCTATCATATCAATATTCTATACGATTAGCTATTATGGTTATGCTTTCAGTTATATGCCACAGAGCATAATGATTTATGTTGTGATATTAATTGCATGTATAATATTAAATCACAAAAAAAGTTCATATAAAAAAATCGTAGGGTGGCGTTACTTCATCGTATTCGGATTATATGTTATCTTAATTAATGCAATAACATCATATTCTCCATTTATAGCCAATGGTAATAGAGTCCTTTTATGCTTTTTTCTTCCTTTCTTTCTTTCTAAGGAATGGAGTGAGAACATCAAGATTCTCGAGCATTCTTTTATCATCATTTCTATTATTATGTCGGCTCAGTATTTGGCAATTGGCGACCAGGCTATTTTGGTGGCAAATCAAGATGGTAGCGGTTTAGTTCGAACTGGTTGGACTGATCCGAATCACTACGCTTCTATCGTAGGAATGGGAGTAGTTATCTCGGTTATGTTATTAATGGAACTGAAGAAACGAGCTATTTATTCTATTATATATTACGGGTCTGTAATAGTATTATCATTAATCGTTGTACTGTTAAATGCATCTAGAGGTGCATCCTTTTCTATAGCACTGTCTGTTTTAATACTAGTATTCATGTCTAAAGTAAAGACCAAGTACAAAATACTAATTACTGTATTTGTTGTGGTTATGCTTATAGGCTTATATTCTTATGGATATTTTGACTTATTAGAAGTACGTGTTGCTGCAGGCAATGATACAGCGGGAGGACGCACCACTATTTGGGGTAATAAAATTGATACATTCCTTAATATAAACAATCCGCTGACGCTTCTATTTGGCGTTGGTTTTGAAAAAGGTCTTGTATTAGGAACAAATAGTCCAATCTCCTTCCATAGTGATTATGTTTGCTTTTTCGTTGATTATGGCATAGTAGGATTTGTCCTTTTTCTCACAATGATGATTATGCCAGTACTAAAAGCGCCTAAAATCCAGCGTCCCATAATACTCGCTCTTGCTGCATACTTAGGGACTGTCGGTGTCTCATTGTCTCCACTATCAGAAGGATTCTTGCCATATTATATTTTCCTCTTTTACGTCTTCGCCAAAATGCAGATGTTTAAAGGACAACAACAACTGAGTCGATTATGAAAATAGCATTAATAGCAGATACCAATCCTCTGATCAAAAAAGGTGTTACAAATTTTGTACATACGAAGGCTGTATATTTGCGACAATTGGAGGATGACAAATTTACCGTAGATTTCTATGTCATCAAAACAGTTTGTTCTTCTCTTCTCAAATTGTTAACACGAAGCACCCCCACAACATTTCCCGTAAATGAAAAGGGCGAACTGACAGAAGATGGAATTACATATCATGTAATAACTGTAAAACAAACTCTGCTCGGTACAATCTTCAACAAGTTATTTGGTAGATTGTTTTATCCCTTACAGTTCATGCGTATTACTTCCAATTTCAAGGACTATGATATACTTACCACACATCAATTGACGGCACATGCTTTAGCATTGTGCGTTAAAAAGCGATATAATATACCATACGTGACTACCTGGCATGGTAGTGAGATGAATGTATTCCCATTTGCGAGTCATTCTAATAAAAATTTCATTATAGAAGTCTTAGAGAATGCAAAGATGAATTTTTTTGTTAGCAAAAAAATGCTCAATACATCTGATTCGCTGACTGTTCATGCTAAGAAAGACCATCTTTATACTGGGGCTTCTGAATCATTCAGATTATATGATTCTTTGACAAAACATGAATTGCGTGTCAAACACAATATAATAAATAAAAAAGTGATAGCTTTTGTAGGTAATCTCCTCCCTATAAAGAACATCGAAATGTTACCGCATATTTTCAAGAGAATTTCAAATAGTATACCCAATAGCATATTTTGGATTCTCGGTGACGGGGAATTACATGACCTGCTCAAGAGTGGACTTGAAGAAATAGGAGTACATTATACCATGTATGGTAATGTCCCGCCAGAAAACATGCCAGACATGTTGAATTGTGTTGATATGGTAGTTCTTCCCAGTATAAATGAAGGTATGCCTTTAGTGTTACTAGAAGCACTTTCATGTGGATGTAAATGTGTTGGTTCTCGTGTCGGTGGCATTGCAGAGATATTAGGAGAGGATAATACTTTTGAGCTTGGAGATCATTTCGTTGAAGACATATCTAATCACATTATCTGTCTTCTTTCAGATAATAAAAATACTCAGGGATTAAGTGAAGAGTTTAATTGGGATAATGCAATCCGAAAAGAAATTGCGGCATATTCCAATTAACAAATGGAGGATGTAATTCAAAGTGTAAAAAACTCCCCTAATGAAGGACTTATATCACGACACCATATTTGTATCTAAACTCATTCACTATGGGTGGAACAGGATAAATCGGTTCAAACCTTTGAAGTGGCAGGAGTCGCGGTTGCAAAATCATTGTAGTTTCCTAAATGATAAAAATAAAGCATGGTTTCTCGAAAGGTTGGATCATGCAACTTTCGAAGTGAAGGATGTTGACGAGACTAAGACACTTGCCGATGCCAATTTGGCTATGTACGATAAAATTGAAGTTGTAGGTGGCCTTGTTGACGTTTCAGGTAAGATAGACTGGCACACTGACTTCAAGAACCATTACACATGGCCCAGGGGCCTGAAATATTTCAAATACCAGATTATTGGACCAAATGGAGGTCGGGATGTCAAAACAGTATGGGACTTGAGTCGCTGTCACCATCTGCTTTGGTTGGCTGCCGCATATAGACAGACTAAGGAAGAAAATTATGCTAGGAGGATAGTGGAAACAATAGATGATTGGATTGAAGAGAACCCCTACGGGAGGAGCGTTAATTGGGTTTGTCCAATGGACGTATCGATACGTTCCGTCAATTGGCTCTTCGCAGTCCAAATGATTGAGGAGTCGGATGTTGTTGACGTTGTGTTTCTCAAACGTCTTTTTACAAGTTTCTATCAGCACGCTGCGTTTGTTTATTCTCACCTTGAAAAGTCATACCCATTCAGCGAGAACCATTATGCTGCAGATATAACAGGCTTGTTGTTCATGGGCTACCTTTTCGATTTTGACAAGTACGGCAAGCGTTGGCTTAACTACACCCTTCAATCTATGTTGTATGAGATAAGAACACAGATTCTTCCTTCTGGAGTTCATTATGAGCGTAGCATCTCTTATCATCGCCTCGTGACCGAATTATTCTTCTATAGTTATCTCATCATTTGCAAGAATACGCCTAATTACATCGCTATAGATATCACATACAGACTTCAGTCAATGATAAACTTCATTGCCTCATACACCAAACCTAATGGTTTGGCGCCTGTACTGGCAGATAACGATAATGGCCGTTTTCTTCCATTTGTAAAGCGTGACTATCGTGAGCATTACTATTTGGTGGAATTAGCAAAAGCATACGGAATTCTTGAAGAGACACAGAAGCGTGTACTATTTGATGATGCAGGTTTCGCTTTCCTAAGGAATGACATGTTCGCCTTGTCTTTTACTAACACACCTACCAGCCGGTTCAGCCGCCCATGGAGACCTGGGAGCATTGGCACTCATACACATCTGGATGCTCTTTCTTTTGAGTTGAGTAAAGACGATGAGGATTTCATTGTGGATGCGGGTGCTTATACATATACCGAGAGTAAGGAAGTAAGAAAAGAGTTCCGCTCCATGCAGAAGCATAACACGTTGTCTGTTGACGGTGATAACCCATACGAATTGAGTGGCAATTTTGAAATCTCTGTTGAGAAAGGGAATTCATATATAGAACCTACCCCCATCTGTTTTGACAACAACAAAAAGACACTTAGCAGTGCATTTCCCTGGGGGAAAAAGGGTGTTTTACATACTAGAACAATTATGATGGATGAAGAAGCCGTTGTCGTGACAGATACAATAACTACATCTGGCAAACATGATTTCTGCTTCTATTTCCATTTAAATGCAGGTGTAGAAGTTGTAAAAGAGTCGCTTTCTACTTTAACTCTAAAGTCTGGAAACACAATTGCTGATTTCAGTGTTAAAACAATTGAAAAATTCCTGATTAAGATGGAGGAAGATACGGTTTCTCCTTCGTATGGTGTATTGCTTGATTCTAAGACAATAGTTGTTCATCTGAATACAGATAAGAATTTTACATTATCAACAAAGTTTCATTAAAACGATGAAAATACATATAGTAGGCGGTTTTTTTTATCCATATCTAGGTCCCCGCTCCAACAGAATCACAGAACTTACTAAGGAGTTCATCCGATTGGGCCACGTGGTGAACGTTACCATCATTACAGAAACTAAAGGCTTTGACGATGTAGCATACGCTAAAAAGATTGGCATCAATAAATGGCAGAATCTAAGAATCTACCATAAACCGGCTGTAGGGGAAAAAATAGTTGAGGGGGACAAAACGAAAATTCCCTTGATTCCTACATTGCATAAATGGGTGAACTACCTGACTGGAGGTAATGAAATTCGTCATTCTAAGATGATTAGTCGTGCATTGAAGATTGATGAAGACACCGACATGGTGATAGCCATATCATTCCCCTTCCAGTGTATTCAAGGCACTAGCTATTACCTGAAAAAGCACAAATTCGCAAAGAATTGCGTGCTGATAGCAGAGAGCAGCGACCCTCACCACGGCAATCACCGTGCGCCTTGGTTCAAGTATGTAGATAAAAGCGCATACAGCAGATTTGATTATTTGACTGTTCCCACACCTGTGGCAATCCCTGCATATAACAGCATGGTGCCAGATGATAGAATTAGGGTCATACCGCAAGGCTTCAATTTTGATAATATCCGGCTTTATACTGGAGAACGAACCGCTCCGATCAAGTTTGCATATAGTGGATCATTCTTCCAAGGTATAAGGAACCCCGAATTTCTGTTCTCCTATTTGAATGATCTGAACATGGATTATGAGTTCCACTGGTTTATGCTTTACGAAGAAGCACAGTGGATTGAAATGCTTGAACGATACCCTAATCTAAATGCAAGAACACGCCGTTACACATCGCTTGACAGGGACACCCTAATTTACGAGCTTAGTAAGATGGATTTCCTCGTCAATATTGAGAATTCCACTGCTACCCAGCGTCCGAGCAAGGTTATAGATTATGCCATTACGGGCAGGCCTATCCTATCATTTAACAAAGATAATTTTGAAGAGCAAAAAATGTTGGATTACCTAAGGGGTAATTACCACGATGCCATGCAGGTGGATATTTCCAAGTATGACATCAAGAATGTAGCAAAACAATTTTTAGACTTGTACGAAGAGCATACTGGGTTAACGGTTTCATCGTACTAAAAGTCCATTTTTGATTTTAAAGACTTCTATCATCTTAATGATATTGGCGCTGATGTCTTTACTTCAATAATTATACAGAGAATCAGAAAAATATTGAATTAGTTAATCATTTGAATAATGCAATCCTATAGTGTCTTAATGACGGTGTATAAAGGGGATAATCCTTCATACGTCGAAACTAGTATCAAGAGTGTCTTGAACCAAACACATCCGACAAATAATTTTGTGATAGTTGAGGATGGCCCGCTCCCTGAGACACTTGAATCACTCGTTTGCTCTTACGAAAGCACACATACTGAGATTCATGTGGTACGGCTTCACGTCAATGTGGGATTGGGCAAAGCCCTAAATGAAGGTCTGCCAGTTTGTAAAAACGAGCTGATTGCCAGAATGGATTCTGATGACATCTCGATGCCTGAACGATGCGAAAAACAAGTCAGGGCGTTCGAGGATGATTCTGAACTTGATATTGTCGGATGTCCAGTAAAAGAATTTGTAGGGACACCAGATAATGTAGTTGGTCAAAGGGATGTTCCATTGGATAATGAATCCATCCATAAATATGTCAGACGTAGAGATCCGTTCAATCACCCTACGGTAATGTATCGCAAGAGCAAAGTGATGAAATATGGTCCTTACGGAGATTATAGAAAGAATCAAGATACTGACTTGTGGATAAAGCTCCTTTCTAATGGATGCAAAGCAAAGAATCTCGATGAGTATCTTTTGATGTTCCGTTTCGATGAAGGAACATATAGGAAAAGAAAGAGCTGGACAAATACTAAAACATTAATTGATATTAGGTGGAATGCCTATAAAAAGCAGATCTGTTCACTATGGGATTTTATCGTTGTTGCAGGAGCACAACTTTCAATATATGTAATGCCTTCCGGTTTGCAACGCTTTATTTACCAACATATTCTCAGATAAATATGATAACATATAGGGATGCTAATGTTAGTGACATATACATTGTCGCAGCATTACATAAAGAATGCTTCGAAGGCACTTTTATAGCCTATTGGGGGGATTCTTTAATTGCTCGGTACTATCAGAAGTTCGTAGAAGAAGAAGGTCCTTTCGTCTTAGCCTATGATGGTGATAGATTAATTGCTTTCTGCATGGGCTATTATGAAGGAACGAATGCCAGAAATGCTTTCTTGCAAGATAATAAGTTAAGACTTGCATGTAGGATGCTTGTCCTTTGCCTTTCTCTTAACAAGCTCGTGTTAAGAAAGTGTTGGAATTTTATTTTTCCTACAAAGAAGAATGGTGCAAGCAAACCAGTAAAAGCAGAAGCTGACCTGTTGTCAATTTGTGTGTTAAGTAGCTACAGAGGTCATGGGGTGTCAGTAGAATTAGTTAATCAGTTTGAAAACCGCGTCTCTGCTGCAGGAAAAAAGGATATCACTTTGGCTGTTTACAAAGACAATGAGAGGGCAATCGCTTTCTACAAAAAAATGGGCTATTCTATAGCTGGTGAAGATGG
>AUXO013270573.1_pt1 | contig 10977 bp, 10 predicted proteins | sample 768731 | NCBI WGS metagenome assembly AUXO01 (sample SAMN02715735, study PRJNA202380) | gut metagenome | biome: sheep rumen | host: Ovis aries | place: New Zealand: Palmerston North
TAAAATATTCTCAGGAGTCCATGAAGAAATTTAAACAGGTACAGAGGAAAAACACGTGACGCAGCAGAAACCATCTAGAAGTATAGTAATATATCTGATTATTATTCTGGCTATGGTGTCAGGCTACTATTATTTTGCCGCCCATATTCAGAGAAGTGAAGCGTATACCTATAAACAATTTACGGAGGCCTTAAAGGCTGATACCGTAGACAGCGTTAACATCAAGCCGAATGCTCAGGGAACGACAGGCCGGATCATCGTTCACATGAAGGATGGGAGTACGAAGCATCTGTATGTTACGGATGTTGCAAGGGTCGATGAACTGCTGAATGAATATGAGGGCGTGGAAGTGATCGTAGATGATATTCCATCGGACAGATCCCTCATGAACTCCATTCTTCTTATTGTTGTGGCGGCTGCAATATTCCTGATCTTCTTTACCCTGATGAACAGACAGGGAGGAGGAGCGAATGCACAGATGATGAATTTCGGCAAGAGCCGTGCCCGCATGTCTACGCCGAAAGATCAGACCGTTACTTTTAAGGATGTTGCCGGTCTGGAAGAAGAAAAACAGGATCTTGAGGAAATTGTGGATTTTCTTCGTGAGCCGGGCAAATACATTACTGTCGGCGCCCGTATTCCGAAAGGAGTTATTCTCGTGGGACCTCCCGGAACAGGCAAGACGCTGATCGCAAAAGCGGTCGCCGGTGAAGCGGGCGTACCTTTCTTTTCGATTTCCGGTTCGGATTTTGTTGAAATGTTCGTCGGCGTCGGAGCTTCCAGAGTGAGAGATCTTTTCGAGGATGCGAAAAAGAATCATCCCTGTATCGTATTTATCGATGAGATTGATGCGGTCGCGCGCCGAAGAGGCGCGGGACTCGGCGGTGGGCATGATGAGCGCGAGCAGACCCTGAACCAGCTTCTCGTGGAGATGGATGGTTTCGGGGTGAATGAAGGAATCATAGTGCTTGCGGCTACGAACAGAGTGGATATCCTTGACCCGGCTATTCTGAGACCGGGCAGGTTTGACCGCAAGGTGGCAGTCGGTCTTCCGGATGTCCGCGGACGTGAAGAAATCCTTCGCGTTCATGCGCGCAATAAGCCTCTCGGAGACGATGTCGATCTGCTTCAGATCGCTCAGACGACGGCCGGCTTTTCCGGCGCGGATCTTGAGAACCTGCTGAATGAGGCGGCAATTTATGCTGCCAAAGACGGACGATCCTATATTATTCAGGATGATATCAGACGCGCGTTTGTAAAAGTAGGCATAGGCGCTGAGAAGAAAAGCAAGGTCATGTCTCAGAAAGATAAGGAGATCACCGCTTATCACGAATCAGGGCACGCGATCCTGTTCCATGTTCTGCCTCATGTGGGACCGGTCTATTCTATTTCCATTATTCCTACCGGATTTGGTGCTGCAGGCTACACAATGCCGCTTCCTGAAAAAGATGAAATTTTTAACACAAGAGGAAGAATGCTGGAAAATATCATTGTGGATCTTGGCGGCAGAGTCGCAGAGGAGCTGGTTTTTGACGATATCACGACCGGCGCTTCACAGGATATTAAGCAGGCAACGGAACTTGCCCGTTCCATGGTGAAGAAGTACGGTATGTCTGCGAAAATCGGACTGGTTGCTTATGACGACGATTCCAGTGAAGTATTCATCGGCCGTGATTATGAGAAGACCCGGAGCTACAGCGAACGGACAGCGGACGAGATCGATGAGGAAGTGAAATCTATTATCGATTATTGTTATAAGGAAGCCAGAAGAATCATTAACGAATACAGACATGTGCTGGATGCATCCGCCGGACTTCTCCTGGAAAAGGAGAAGATAGGCAGAGAGGAATTCGAAGCACTGTTCGAAGAAGGAGCTGTTTTTAATGGGGAGAGAACAATCTGAAGAATTCAGGCGCATGAGATATGTTTCCCTTATGCGTCCCATGTTCAGTAAGAGAGCTGTCTTCAGCGATGAAACCAGGTTTTATCGAAGCCCGATTCAACCGATGCCTTTCGAGGATTGTACAGTACGGATCCGCACGATGAAGAACAATGTAGATGAAGTGTATTTTATCAGCGGTTCGAAACGTATGCCTATGTCTCTTGCAGAGACCGTCGGCGGTTTTGATTACTATGAAATAACGATTCATCTGACGGACGAAGCAATCCGATATTATTTCGAACTTCGGGTCGAATCAATTGTCTGTTATTACAACAAACTGGGCATTACGAGAAATCTTTCCGAGAGGAACTGCTTCCGCATCGTTCCGGGATTCAGGACGCCGGACTGGTCACATGGCGCTGTCATGTACCAGATCTATACGGACCGTTTTTACAACGGTGATAAGAACAATGATGTCCAGACGAGAGAATATGTCTATATTAAGGAATACTCACAGGCTGTTACCGACTGGAACAGACCGCCGGAGAACATGGATGTGAGAAATTTTTACGGCGGCGACCTGGAAGGAATCCGTCAGAAGCTGGATTATCTGCAGGATCTTGGTGTGGAAGTCCTCTATCTGAACCCGATTTTTGTATCTCCGTCCAATCATAAGTATGACAGTCAGGACTATGATCACATAGATCCGCATCTCGGAAAAATCGTGAAAGACGGCGGTGATCTTCTCATGTGGGATGATCACAACAATCGCAATGCCACCAGGTACATTATACGCACCACAGATCCGGATAACCTGAAGGCATCCGATCAGCTTCTGGAGAAACTTTGCGAGGAGATACACGCCCGTGGCATGAAGATCATTCTGGACGGCGTGTTCAATCATTGCGGTTCTTTTAACAAATGGCTTGACCGGGAACGGATCTATGAAGAACAGGAGGGGTACGATAAGGGAGCCTATGTCGACCGTAACAGTCCGTACCATTCGTTCTTTAAATTTAATAACGAGCATGCATGGCCTTATAATGAATTTTACGATGGCTGGTGGGGACATGAGACACTGCCGAAGCTGAACTATGAAGAGAGCCAGGAGCTTTTCGATTACATTATGCGCATCGCCAGGAAATGGGTATCTCCGCCGTACAATGTTGACGGCTGGAGACTCGATGTGGCCGCAGATCTGGGTCATTCACTGGAATATAATCACTTTTTCTGGCGCGAGTTCCGCAAGACCGTAAAGGAAGCGAACCCGAACGCGATCATTATTGCCGAGCACTATGGACCTGCCGGAGAGTGGCTTCTTGGAGATCAATGGGATACAGTCATGAATTATGATGCCTTTATGGAGCCTGTATCATGGTTCCTGACCGGTATGGAAAAGCACAGTGATGAGTACCGAAAAGATCTGCTCGGCAACGGAGAGTCCTTTGAAAGTGCCATGATTTATCATCTGGCCAGTTTTATGGGGCCTTCGGCGCTCTGTGCAATGAATGAACTGGATAATCATGACCATTCCAGATTTCTGACAAGAACGAATCACATTGTCGGTAGAGTTGCGGAGTTAGGCTCGGATGCAGCCGGTCAGAATGTAGTACCTTGTGTGATGCGCGAAGCAATCGTTATTCAGATGACATTTGTCGGCGCTCCGACTATTTATTATGGCGATGAGGCCGGTGTTGTCGGATTCACCGATCCGGACAACAGACGAACATATCCGTGGGGACATGAAGACCGTGAGATGCTCGAGTTCTACAGAACGGCGATTCATATCCATAACAAATATGATACGTTGAAAAACGGATCTCTTAAATTCCTCGGATGCGGATATCAGTTTGTTTCGTATGGTCGTTTTTCTGATAAGGATCAGTTCGTTGTGGTCGTGAATTCGGGTGATGAACCGATACCCGTAGAGATTCCTGTATGGGAGACCGGTATTACCAGGAATGTCAATACAGATATGACGGAAATCCTCGTTACAGATGCCGATGGTTTTTCAACGGAACCTAAAAAGAGACTGGTCACAGGAGGAATCCTGACATTGGATCTCAGACCGCATGAAGCGGTGCTTCTTTATCATAAGGGATCTGACAAATTATAAATATTCAAGTATTTCCCACATTACGCAGAAAATTCAGAAACGTAATGTGGGGAATTTTTTTATTCTTCATCGCGTAATACTCGTGATGGGAGTCTACGATACGCGCGCAAAGTGAAATCTGGCTTCATCGTGAGTACAATCTCGCCGGAATACCCCATCATTCGCATGGGAGTGAGAACCGGATTTTGTGCGGATTCCCGGAGAGCCGCAGGGATTTCGGCTCTTTCTTTTTTGTTGACTTATTGTGTTATGCACATTATAATATTTTTGGCATTAGACAAATATTAATATATATTATTAATCAGCTTAATGTGTGACACATGGTATCTGACCAATGCGGATACCGGTATGCTGGGGAGTGTACTTTGTCATAGAGAAGGGGAGAAAAAATGGGAAGGGAGACTGTGGAAAGTTCTCTGGTCATGGAGATGCGCCGAGGGACGATCGTACTCGTTGTACTATGCTGTCTTGATGACCCTATGTATGGCTACAGTCTGGTGGACGAACTGGCACGAAAGGGCGTGCCGGTGGAAGCCAACACGCTTTATCCGCTTTTGCGCAGACTTTCTTCCCAGGGACTCCTCGATAACAGATGGGATACCAGTAATTCGAAGCCGAGAAAGTATTACGTGATTACGGAGAAGGGCAGAATTCTCAGGGAAGATCTGAAAAAGCAGTGGGATATCATGTCACAGGCTGTAAATTCCATTGTGGGTTATCGAGTGGGGGGGTTAAAAAGTGGTAAGCAGGATAATTGACCAATACGTAGATGATGTTACGCAACAGCTTCCTATTGGTGTAAGAAGAACGGTTGAAAGAGATTTAAAAGATATAATATATCAGAAGCTTGATGATTACACGGAGGGTCAGAGGGCGGTCAGCAGGGATGCGCGGGCTGTGCTGCGCGAGATGGGCAGTCCGGATGAAATTGCTGATTTATATTACATAGAGCTAGCAAAAAGAAAAAAGAAGGAAAAGAAAAAACTATTTCAGAACCTTGAAGATACATCCCGGTTAATTTTGGGAGCCGGGGCTCTTTTGATCATACTGGGACTTGTGCTCCTCGTCACGGGTGTGACAAGTAATGTCATGCCGCTCATGATAGGAGCTGTGCTGGCCCTTGGGGTGATGCTCGTGAAGATTTTCGCACCTGTCATCCTGCAGATCGATGCAGAGAGAAAAAAGCCGCAGGAGGAGACATCCGCTTCCGGTGAGGAAGATGAAGAATTTTTCTGGCTGTCTTGACAAAGTAAAAAAACGTGCGAAAATAGATAATTGCAAATCATGACAGGAATCTTAAGTGAGACGAGGCACTTGCAAATCGTGCCCGGTATAGAAAGGAGTCTTGTATCAATGGCAAAAAACACTGTTAAGATCGCACTGATTACTGGTTACCTCGGTGCGGGCAAAACAACACTTTTAAATCATATTCTCAGTAATGACGAAGGAATCCGTGCAGCGGTCATTGTAAATGATATCGGTGAAGTCAATGTTGACGCTGATCTTATCGCAAGAGGAGGCGTTGTGACCCAGGAGAACAGCAATCTTGTTCCGCTGACCAATGGCTGCATCTGCTGCACATTGAGAGAGGATCTGGCGTCGCAGCTGAGAGAGTTGGCTATCACAGAAAAGTATGATTATATCATTATCGAGGCTTCCGGTATCTGTGAACCCATTCCGATTGCTCAGACAATAGCTGATATCTGCGAAGAAAGTACAGAAGACGGTCTCCCGATGACTCTGGATAATATTATCGCAGTTGTCGATTGCGCCCGCATGCATGACGAGTTCGAAGATGGCCGCAGCCTTCTTAAAGACACATATGAGGAAGAAGATATCGAAAACCTGCTGATCCAGCAGCTCGAGTTCTGCAATACGGTCCTCATGAATAAAGTGGATACTGTAGATGAATACCAGCTCGGCGAGCTGAAAGCTATTATCCGAAGCCTGCAGACCAGTGCGGTTATTATAGAGGCAAATTACGCCAAGGTCGCTATCGCTGATGTTCTGAACACAGGTCGTTTTGATCTTGAGAAGTCCATGGAATCAGCTGGCTGGATCGAGGCTATCCAGCAGTCGGATGATGACGATGACGAGGATGAGCACGAGCATCATCACCATGATGACGATGATGAGCACGAGCATCATCACCATGATGACGATGATGAGCACGAGCATCATCACCATGATGACGATGATGAGCACGAGCATCATCACCATGATGACGATGATGAGGATGAGCACGAGCATCATCACCATGATGACGATGATGAGGATGAGCACAAGCATCATCACCATGATGACGATGATGAGGATGAGGATGAGCATCATCATGATGATGACCATGAAGAGGAAGGCGGTCATCACAGAGGCGGTCATCACCACCATCATCACCATCATCACCACAATTCCGATGCGTCTTATCAGGTCGAAGAGTATGGTATCGGATCGTTTGTATATTTCAGACGCCGCCCGTTCGATCGGAATAAGATCATTGCCCTCGCAGAGAAGTGGCCGCGTGCGATCATCCGCTGCAAGGGTATGATCTGGTATAAAGAAGAACCGGATATGTCTTATATATTTGAACAGGCCGGTCACATGATTCAGGAAATGCAGAGCGGACGCTTCCTGGCAAGTGCGGATCAGGCGTCAATTGACCGCGTACTTGAGAAATACCCACAGGTACGTCAGATGTGGGATCCGAAGTACGGTGATCGTATGCAGAAACTTGTCTTTATCGGTCAGAACATGGACCGCAGGGAAATCGAGGCACAGCTCGATGCATGCCTTGTTGATTGATAAAACAGCGCCATGAAATAAAATAAGCTGCCATGCTGAATCATAAAAGATTTGGCATGGCAGCTTTTATAATTTTTTAAATACATTTTATTTTAAGAAGTGATCTGCTCATGCGGATCACGGTCTTTAATTCTGTCCGCGATAAAAGAACCTACTTCAGACGGTTTGAGGTTGAGCACGTATCCGAATTCCCCGAACAAAATTCTTTCGGCTTCCTTGAAGATCCTTTCGTCGGCACTGTGAAATTTCTTGCCCAAACGCAGTTTTTCCTCATGCTTATTGCGAAGCGTGCGAATCAGGCAGAGCATCTCGTAATGGTCACAGCGTGAGACAATTGAAGAAAATGCAGCCATACGCTCCTTGTCGTTTTCGACCCACACAGACTCGCATTCCGGAATTGAATCAATTAATTCCAGAACTTCCTCGCGACTCAAAAGCTCACGCATTTTGGCCGCTCCGTTTTCGGTAGGTATATAGATCTTTGTTCCATTATCATATACCGGCACTAAAATGTAGTACTCACGGGTACCGAGACTTGACAGATCACGCTCGATGATGCCGGTAATTCTACAGACGCCTTCAGGGATGTGCATAACAGCTTCGTTTACTTCTATATTTGTCATAATTTTCTCGGCGCTCCGGATATTTGCGCCCCTCTCCGGATCATATTAATATTCTACATCTATAGTTTAGCATGTTTCAAAAATTTGCGTAAGTTCGGAAAAATTAACGTAATTTCAGCACTTTTACCATAAAGAGATGTAAAAAATAAACTATCCGGAATCGATTTTTCGACTCCGGACAGGTAAGGTTTCTGATCTTATTCGATTTCAGGGAATTATACAGGTGAATGATATGATTCCGTTTTTCCAGGATACCGAAATGCTGCCGCGATACTGACGAACAATACTCTCGGCGATGGAAAGCCCGATTCCGTAACCTCCTTTTTCCGTGTTGTGTGACTGATCGCTGCGGTAGAAGCGCTCAAAGAAGCGGGAGTAATCTGTATTTGCACCTGCTGCATAATTGTTGGAGACGACCAGCCTTGCAGCTTTTCCCTTTTTAGAGACCTGTACCGTGATCGTCCCTTCCGGGTCACAATATTTAATGGCGTTATCCACCAGAAGGGAAGCAAGCTGCCTTATAACGGATTCATCCGCTACGATGGTAACATCTCCCTGTATTTCCGTGGCCATCGTTTTCCCGTCCTGTTCAGCCACCGGCCGGAAAGTCTTTACGATGTCATCGATGATCTCCCCGAAATTGAGCTCATTCATGTCAGATTTATCCGCCTGTTCCTCAGCACGCGCAATCTGTACAAGGTTCTGGATCAGACCGCTCATGCGGTCGACCTGACGCATGGTGGATTCCGTCCACTCATTTTCCCCCTCGATCATTTCGAGAACTTCCGTGTTGGCCCGTATAACGGCGAGAGGCGTTTTCAGTTCGTGACTTGCATTGGTGATGAATTGTTTCTGTCGCTCGATGTTCCGAAGTTCGGGCTGGATCAGCTGGTTGGAGAAAATGTATACCGGCCAGAGAATGATCAGGAGAAGCCCGATACAGATAATCAGAGAGGAATAGAATAGTCTGAGCATCATATGGACCTGAGTTCTGCAATCAAGGATCGCCACGATCGATGAACCGTCAGCATTCTTACGATATTCGTAATAATATATTCCCATGATGCCGTATTTTTTTTCTCTGCGTTTTGCGACCCGGCTGTATGCGACTGCCTGATCATCATCAAATGCCGCGATATGTGTTCTTTTGATTTCGACGACCTCGTCGTTCTCATCGTACAGAACGGCCAGATATCTGGTCGCATACTGGAATTCAGGAGATGAACTGTCACTCATATAGCTGTTCATAAAGATGGAGAAGACAGAGAAGTCCTGGCCTTGATTTATATTGTTCTCAATTTCTTCTGCAGTATGCCCCGAAGAATCATGTTCGGAAGAGATGTCGTCAAGAGGAAGATCTCCGCCGTTCTCACAGATGTGATCGAGTATGGTATGAATATTGTTGTGTGTGGTCAGCACGTTCGTGATATTCAGAAAAGCCGTGATGAACAGCTCCACCAGCGCGACAGACAGCATTGCGATGATGATAAATCGTATTCTTAATTGGCGGATCGATTCAGCGTTCATAGTTCAGACAGGCAGAAACTTCCCCCGCGCCTGCCTTTGATTTCTGCGCGGGAATTAATTGCTTTCAGTTTTCCTCTTAAGTATGAGATGTAGAGCCAGACTGTGTCGCTGGAAGCGCCTTCCTCACCTCCCCAGATGTGGGACAGCAGGAAATCCGTCTCAATTTCCTTTCCGGCATTCAGGATCAGCGTCTGCATGAGTTCGAATTCTTTCATAGACAGGCGGACTGTGTTTTCGGAAGAGAGTTCCAGATTCTCGGCGCGCAATGTAACATTTGCAAAATGCAGTTCGTCCGAATTGTATTTGCTGTGCCTTCTGGTCATGGAACGAATTCTGGCGAGCAGCTCTTTCATGGCAAACGGTTTTGTAAGATAGTCGTCAGCGCCTGCGTCAAGTCCGGCGACACGATCATCGATCTCTGCTTTGGCTGTCAGAAGAAGGACCGGAGTCGTGACATTTCGTTTGCGTATCTCTTCGAGTACTTCGAGTCCGGACAATTTGGGCATCATGATATCAAGAATGACCATATCGTAACTGTCCCTGAGAAGGTGATCAAGTGCCTCTTCTCCGTCAAAGGCCTGATCAACATCATATTTTTCGTGTGTAAGAATAGCTGTGATCGCCCGGTTCATATCCCGGGTATCCTCTGCGAGCAGCAGCTTCATCTGTCATCATCCCCTTCCTCAAGAATCATGTCGCGGATCGTCTGCATGGACAGATCCGTGGAGGCAAGTTCGTCAGCGCATCGTTTCAGTTCGCTGGAAATAAGGTCAATATTTCCGCGAATATTTTTCTTGTATTTAAGGTGGTGTTCGAGAGCAGCCCATACATCCATGGAGATGGTCCGAAGCTGAACTTCGACGAAATAGGTGTCTTCGTATTGAAGTATGAGATGGTAGCTCCTGTAGCCGTTGGACTTGGCTTTTCGGATATAATCCTTTTCCATGACGACCTTGCAGTTGGCCAGTTCCGTAAGGTAATCCTTGATGTGGTAGACATCACTGATGAATGAGCATACGACTCGAATTCCGATTGCGTCATACAGGACCCTGAGAGCAGAGTGCTCATTTTCGGGGAGTCCTCGTCTACGGCATTTATCCCGCATGCTCTCCTCGGTCTTCAGCCTGTACCGGATGTGCTCAACCGGATCGGTACCTGTCTGTTGTGTCATTTTCCGACGGACGATTTCGATCTGATTGAGAATATCATCGCACGCCTGCTGCATCGCCGGGAGATGATCCCCGTAAATACTTGCCTGTTCCATATAAAAAATCTGTCCTCCTGACTGATTTTCCATCGTTATTTTTTGTTCATGGTAGAGAATCACAAGGTGATCCGTAACGATTCTATGGTCAAGTATAGCATTCGAATGTGTTTTTTTGAAGAATACAATTACATATAAGGAATTTGTGTTATTGATTTATTTAATTCTATCAGTTATAATATGCAGGTATGGATACGGACGAGAGATTTATGCGCGAAGCGCTGAGGCAGGCGAAAAAAGCGTACAGGCTGGAAGAAGTTCCCATAGGCTGTGTGATCGTACATAATGGTGAGATCATTGCCAGAGGGTACAACCGGCGTAATACGGATAAGAGCACCTTATCTCATGCTGAACTGAATGCTATACGTAAAGCCGCCAAAAAAATAGGCGATTGGAGAATAGAAGAGTGTACAATGTATGTCACACTTGAGCCCTGTCCCATGTGTGCCGGTGCGATTGTACAGGCCAGAATTCCCAGATGCGTAATCGGGTGCATGAATCCAAAGGCCGGATGTGCGGGTTCTGTATTGAATTTGCTCCAGAATCAGGGATTTAATCATCAGGCGGAAATCACCGCAGGCGTGCTGGAAGCAGAATGCAGTGCGATGATGAAACAGTTCTTCCGTGAATTGAGACAGCGGGATGCTGAACGGAAAAAGAAACGGGCCATGGAACTGGCTGAAATGGATCGTGTCCGTATCATGAATAGTTAAGGAGAAGTATCGAAGTGGTCATAACGAGCCGCACTCGAAATGCGGTCATCGGG
>AUXO015004752.1_pt1 | contig 10976 bp, 10 predicted proteins | sample 768731 | NCBI WGS metagenome assembly AUXO01 (sample SAMN02715735, study PRJNA202380) | gut metagenome | biome: sheep rumen | host: Ovis aries | place: New Zealand: Palmerston North
GCAATACCAATGTTTCTAATTTTTTCCAGTGGAGTTGGTCTTCCCATTTTTTCTTTTCCTTCTTTTATCTTATATATGTACTACTTTTGCTATTTATATTGATAAGTTTGAACTTCTTCAAACATTAATATCTAGCACTGTATAAATTATCACATAAACATAAAATTTTACAAATAATTGGATTAATTTATGTAAAGACATTTAGATAAAAACATAAAATTAAAAAATAATTATTTAGAATTAGTGACCTATAAAAATATTTATTATACAATCAATATATAAAAATATAGAAAGAGGTTTACATGGCGATAGACAACACTTTGGTTATGATTATGGCAGGCGGAGAAGGCAAAAGACTATACCCATTGACAAAAGATCGTGCAAAACCTGCTGTCCCGTTTGGGGGAAGATATAGGATTATTGATTTTGTTATTAATAATTTTATAAACTCCGGATTTTATAAAATCAAAGTCTTGACCCAGTACAAATCCGATTCTTTAAATAAACACATAACAAGAGGATGGGCACTATCGCCGTTTTTGGATCAATATGTGGACTTAGCACCGGCGCAGATGAGAACAGGGAACGATTGGTATAAGGGAACAGCCGATGCTGTTTACCAAAATATTTTCCATATTACAGATGAAGATCCAAGATATGTTTGTGTATTTGGGGGAGATCATATTTATAAAATGAAAGTTTCCCAAATGCTCGATTTTCACATTGAAAAAAAGGCTGATTTATCAATTTCAGCTATTCCTATTCCTATTGAAGAAGCATCGGAATTCGGAATTATGGAAGTTGATGAAAATTGGAAACTTATAAATTTTGTTGAAAAGCCTCAATATAAGCCAAAATCTATTCCGGGACAACCTGATAAATGTCTGGCATCAATGGGAAATTATATTTTCGATAAAGAAATATTATTAGATGCTTTAAATAGAGATGCAAGAAAAGAAGATTCTTCGCACGATTTTGGCAAAAACGTAATCCCTATGCTTTTAGAAGAAGGCAAAAATATTTATGTTTATAATTTTGCAACAAATTCTTTCCCCGGTATGAACAAAGCAGAGCAAGGCTACTGGAGAGATGTCGGAAGTATTGATGCATACTGGCAGGCAAACATGGATTTACTCGATTACGATCCTGAATTAAATCTTTATTCAAAAGAATGGCCTTTAAGAACGTTTAATTATAACTATCCTCCGGCAAAATTCGTTTGGGAAGAAGGAGATCGTGTCGGAATGGCAACAAATTCAATGGTATCGGAAGGCTGTATAATTTCTGGCGGAGGACTTTCACATTGTGTATTATCCCCAAAAGTAAGAATTAACAGTTATTCAAGTGTTACAGACAGTATTTTGATGGAAAATGTAGAAGTCGGAAGATACTGCCAAATTAAAAAAGCCATCATTGATAAAAATGTTATAATTCCTCCGCATTGTAAAATAGGATTTGACAAAGAACAAGATCTGAAACGAGGATTCCACGTTTCAGAAGGAGGTGTAACAGTTGTTCCGAAAGGTGCAATTTTATAACCGATTTTCATGATATAATTTTGTTAAGGAGAATTTATTATGACATTAAGAAATGAACGAGTTAGAAAAGAACTGATGCGCGACATTTCAGATATTTTGAGAAAAGAAATCCGCGGATTACGCGGAGTTGTTTCGATTGTTGATGTCGAAGTTTCACACGATAATTCCTTTGCAAAAGTTATATACAGTGTACTTGGATCAAACGACGATATTGAAACGACAAAACAAATAATTGAAAAATCAACTCCAAAAATTCGCTATGAAGTTGGAAAACAACTTCGCCTTAGATTAACGCCGGAATTAAAATTTGTTTATACAAACGGATTGGAAGAATCATCCAAAGTTATGGATATATTAAATAAAATATCTAAAGGAGAAATTAAGTAATTGTTTGGGTTTTTAAATATTTATAAACCTAAGGGATTGACTTCATTTGATGTAATAGCAAAACTTCGCAAAATTACGGGGATAAGACAAATCGGACACACCGGCACATTAGACCCTTTTGCTCAAGGGGTGTTGGTAGTTTGTCTGGGGAAATCCACCAAACTTATAGATTATATACCACAAGGTCCTAAAGAATATTTAGCAACCGTTCAGTTTGGAGCAAATACTTCAACTTATGATATTGAAGGTGATATTACAGAAAAATTTGCAAATAAAATTACTAAAAAAAACATAATTTCTCAATTGAACAATTTTAAAGGAGAAATAGAACAAATCCCTCCTATATATTCAGCTATCAAACTCAACGGGAAAAAGCTTTATGACTATGCAAGAAAAGGGATTGAGGTTGAAATTAAGCCAAGAAAAATTACGATTTTTAATATAGAATTGAAAGAATTTGATTGTGAAAAACAGCAGGCAAAAATATTGATAAATTGTTCAAAAGGAACTTATATACGATCAATCGCTTATGATTTAGGAAAAAATCTGAATTGCGGAGGATACTTAACAGATTTAATAAGGACAAAATCAGATAATTTTTCTGTTGAAAATTCTCTAAAATTAGAAGACCTAAAAACACCTGAAGATATTGAATCACAATTAATAAATCCTATAAAAATTTTGAATTTGCCAATAATTAACCTTAACAGCGAAGAAAAAGAAAAAGTTTCGCATGGAATGAGTTTAAAAAATTCCGATTTAGAATCCGGTAAGGTTGTATTTTTTATTTATAATGATAAAATATACGGGTTAGGAAGGACAGAAAAAGATAAAATTTTAGTAAAGAAAGTGTTTGGTTAAAAATGAAAAAACTATTTTTGGTATTAGGAATTTTAGCAGGTATTACAAGCAGTATGACAGCTTTTGGAGCATGTGAATACACATGCGTAGAACCATACGACACAAACAGTAAATTCATGTCTTTTTTAAGTACTATTACCGGTGCAAATTTTATCAGCGAAAAAGTTGCACAAAATATTCTTAAAAAAGAAATTGAAAAAAACGTTACGGGAAAAGATTTAAAAGTAAAAGTTGAATCATATAGTGCAAAAGATCTCAAAAACGGGATTTTTAAATCAATTGAAGTTAATGGAAATAACGTAGTTGCAAACGGAATTTATTTATCTACAGTTGATGTAAAAACTTTATGTGACTTTAATTACATACAGCAAAAGGGCGGAAATGTTGTATTTAAGCAAGATTTTCCTATGAGTGTAAAATTAACTATAAGCGCGGATGACATCAATAATACAATGAATACAGACAAATACAAAAAAATTATTAATGATGTAAATCGTTTGGGTTTTGGCGGGGTAAAAGTTTCATCAACTAAGGCAGTTATTACTTCGAACAAATTTTCTTATGTTATCGGAATTTCCATTCCTTTTATAAAGGCCGAAAAATATTTATATATTAACGCTGATTTGAATGTAAAAGACGGAAAGATAGATTTTGAAAATACAAGACTAAGTTCAAAATCGTTTAATTTAGACTTAAAAAAAGTTGATTTTATCATCAATTATTTAAATCCGCTTGATTTTTCAATGAATATTTTGGATAATAAAAGCGCAAAGGTTTCTGTTAGTAATATTTACATAGAAAACAATATTATTAACGTATCAGGTATAGTGGTTATTCCTAAAGATTAGGAGAAAATAAAATGGATAAAAAACAAAAATTAATACTTTTAATTACAGGAGTTGTAATGTTTTTGGTAATCGGGCTTGTCGGGTACAATCTTTTGATGCCGAAACCTGAGATTCAACCTGATGATATTGATGTTTCCGAAAAAACACAAATAGAAGAAACTATTCCGGAAAAGAAAGAAAACAAAGCAAAAGAATACGTAAATATATATTTTATCGGAAAAAACAGTAATAACGAAGAAGTTTATAAGGCCGTAAAGCGTGAATACAACAAAGATATTGACGGTTCAAAGATCAAATTTGCGCTTTATTCTTTATTTAGAGGTCCAAAAAATGATGAAAAACAATATGGAGTATATTCAGAAATTCCGCTTGATGCTGAAATTATAAATATATCGGAAAATCCGGATAGAATCATAATTAACATAAACACAGCATATGTTACAGGCGGCGGGGCGGATAGCTTGTATAAAAGGCTTTATCAGCTGATAAAAACAGTAAAATTAAACACTTCAATCCCGGCTTATTTATACATAAACGGACAAAAGGCCGATGTTGTAGGCGGTGAAGGGATAATGATTTCACAACCATTGAGTGACAGTTCTTTAGATAATTAAGATATGGCAGAACAAAAGAAAGATTTAGACTATTATTTAAATTTAAACTGGACAATAATTGAAGGAGAAGATTTGGATTTTACGGGTAATCCTTATCACTACATCGAAATAAAAGAAATTCCCAGTTTTACATTTTGCGCAAAAACACAAAAACGCGCAAGAGAAAATTACAAGCATCAGCTAAAACTTACACTTCAAGTTATGCTTGAAATGGGCGAGAAAATTACTGAACCTTAAGAAAACAGAAATTTTCAAACTTATAGACGATTAGTATTTAATTTCAACAATATTAAATTCATCATCCCAAACAATTTGCCCAAATGGAGATAAATTGTGGTATTTATATGAATTTTTTATAAATTCAGGATTAAATAAACCTTTTTGACCTAAAATTTTTATGATTTCTGGCAATATTTTAGAACTTCCCGCAAGAGTTCCGTCCATGCCTGTTGCTTTAATTCCGTCATAACATATTTTGTGATTTGCGAATTCAAATTCTTTCAAATCACTCTTTGCACAAGGCAAACAATCTGAAATTAACAAAATTTTATCTGAAGGTTTAGCTTTAAACAATAATTTTAGCGCGTCATCCCCAACATGAATTCCGTCAGCAATAATTTCTGTATAAATTCTATCGTCAATAAGCGAGGTCAACGCTGTTGATTTTTTTCTGTGTGAAATGCCTTCCATAGCGTTAAACATGTGTGTAACAGCATCAATTCCTTCTAAATTTGCGCCGGCACAATGCCCTGCCTGCACTTTTACACCTTTAGAATGTAAATATTTAATTAATGTCCCATTATTATCTAATTCAGGCGCAAGAGTAACTATTTTTATAAAATCATCTTCAAGTTTTTGGTAATTTTCAATCGTTGGAGGTAAAAATAATGAAGTATCATGTATTCCTGCTTTTTGCGGATTTATAAATATACCTTCTAAATGAATCCCGCAAATTCTCGCCATATCGGAAGTTTGATTTTGAGCACAATTTTTTATAATTTTTATTTGACGAACAATATTTTCAACACTATCAGTGACAAGAGTCGGAAAAATATACCCAACTCCGTTTTTTAACATTTGACGGGAAAGATAATATATATCATCGGATGAAGCTTTATTAAAATCTACCCCAAATCCGCCATGAAAATGCTGTTCAACTAATAAATCCGTTATCATTATTATATTACCTTCTGCGCAAAAACTTTTCTTACCTGTTCTCTATCATCAAAATGAATAGTTTTGTCTTTTAAAATCTGATAATCTTCGTGACCTTTTCCTGCAATTAAGACAACATCATTATTATTTGCAATATTTTTTAATATAGCAATAGCTTCTCCTCTGTCTGGTTCTACCGTAACCAAATCGGGTGAAACTGTTTGCAGCCCTGCAATAATATCTGTTATGATTTGTTCGGGATTTTCAGATCTTGGGTTGTCACTTGTAATTATAATTTTATCAGCAAGTTTTTGTGCGATTGCACCCATTTTCGGACGCTTAGTGGCATCCCTATCTCCTCCGCATCCAAAAAGACAAATCAATTTACCGTCTTTTGGAGTAATTTCTCTTGCTGTTTTTAAAACATTTTCTAATCCGTCAGGAGTATGAGCATAATCAACAATTACAAGAGGTTTTTTATTAACAACTTCAAATCTGCCTGCTACTCCATGAACATCTTGAAGCGCATTAATTGCTAAATTCAAATCTATACCTTGGGCAACAGACGCACCCAACGCCGCTAATACATTATAAACGCTGAACATCCCGTTCATATGAAGATTTAAAGAATAAATTTTATTATCATAATGCAATTTAAATTCAGCGCCATTTGGAGAAAAACTTATATCAGATGCTTTTAAATCAGCGTTATTTTTTACCCCGTAAGTAAATATTTTCACCCCTTCGGCGGTAACAGATTTAAAGCGTTGACCATATTCATCATCAATATTTATAACAGCAAAAGCTCCCTGTTCCAAATTTTGAAATAACATTGCTTTAGCCCTAAAATAATTTTCCATAGTAATATGGTAATCCAAATGATCTTGCGTAAGATTTGTAAAAATTGCACCGTTAAATCTGCATCCGCCGACTCTGTTTTGTTCTAACGCATGAGAACTAACTTCCATAACAACATTATCAATTTTTTCTATGTCTTTTATCATTCTTAATGTTGCTTGAAGTTCCGGAGCTTGGGGCGTTGTGTGTTTCGCATTACGATATTCGCTTGTTGAAGAAAGTTTATATCCTAATGTCCCGATTAGTGCACATTTTTGATTATTTTGTTCAAGGATTTTTTGAATTAAATGAGTAACAGTAGTTTTACCGTTAGTACCTGTTACACCAATTAAATTTAAGCCTTTAGACGGGTTTGAGTAAAACCTGTCTGCAATATCCGCTATTTTTAATCTTGTAGAATCAACTTGAACCTGAGGAACATCAACTCCGTCAATTTTATGTTCAACTAACAATGCAACCGCTCCTGAATCAATCGCTGATTGAGCAAATTTATGACCATCCGTATGCTCACCGGTTAGACATATAAAAATATCGCCCTTTTTTGTTGTTTGGGAATTATAAGAAATTCCGGTAATTTCAACATCTTTAAAATTTATCAAATCTTTGTACTTTAAATATTCTATCAATTCATCCAGTTTCATAATTATCTCCTTTGTATTTTACCATCTGTAGACTTTATTTTATCAGGTTTTATATCCAAAATTCTTGCTACCTGCTCACTTACTTCATGAAAAACCGGACCTGCAACAGTATTTCCCCATACAGGACCTTTTTTAGCACTATCAACAACAACATAAATTAAAACTTGAGGATCATCAGCCGGAAGATAACCAATTGTTGAGGTGTACATAGTTCCGGAATATCCCCTGCCATGTTCTAACGGTTTTCGTGATGTTCCTGTTTTTGCTGCAATATTGTATTTATCGGATTTTATGACAGATTTCCCGTTATTAACACTTTTTACAAGTAATCTGGTAATAGTTTTAGCAGTTTTTTCAGAAATTGTCGGAATATATTTTACCTTTTGTTCTAATTCTGATTCTGAATATTTTATAATATGAGGAGTTACTCTAACTCCTTTATTGGCAAGCGCAGAAACTGCAGAAACCATCTGCATGACAGATACGGATGTTCCGTATCCGTATGACATTGTCATATGTAACCCTTTGTCCCAATATTTTGGACTTGCAAGAAGCCCTGAAGATTCTCCGGGTAAATCCACACCTGTCTTTTCCCCGAATCCGAATTTTTTGAGCATTTCATAAAACTCTCTGTGAGTCATTAAAAAACCTACATTAACAGAACCAATGTTGCTTGAATGCTCAAAAAGATAAACTAAATTTATATTTCCAGGAGCACCTTTTTGCTTATAATCATAATTTTCAATGGTATAATTCCCGAATTTCATTCGTCCCGAATCATTAATTATAGAATTTTCATTAATTTTACCTAACTCCATAGCACTTGTAACAGTTATAATTTTAAATGTAGATCCGGGAGGATAAACATCAGTTAATGACCAGTTTTTTATCTGAGTATTGGATGCTTTTTGGAATTTATTCGGGTCATAAGTCGGATAAACGGCATAAGCTAAAATTTCTCCGTTTTTAGGGTTCATAACAACAACAGTTCCTCGAAGAGCATCTTTTTCTGAGATAATTTTATGCAATTCTTTTTCACATACGTGTTGAATCGCCGCATCTATAGTTAAAGTAATATCTTGTCCTTTGGGATTAACAGTCGGAACAACAGGATCTGTCGAAAATTGATAAATAACCTTTCCATCACGAGTTTGCTGATAGCCTGAAGATTTTACAACATTTTCTAATTTGTCTTTTGCTGTTAATTCTACACCGTTAGAAACATCTGCATCAAAATTATAAAAACCCAATACATGCGCCGCTAATCCACCTTGCGGATATTCTCTTGTATTTTTTTTATCTAAAGAGATGGAACGAAAACTGTTTTCTTTTATTATTTCTGTTAATTTCTTTGCTGTATCACGATCAACATCTTTTTTAACAGCAATAACTTTTATTTTTTTATTAGATAAAATATTTAAAAGTTTTGATTCCGAAATCTTTAACACCGGCGCAAACAATTTTGCAATTTTTTCCGGTGTTTCTTTATCAGAATAATCAACAGGTCTGGCATAAATATTATAATAAATTCTGTCAGTAGCGAGTTTTATGCCGTTTCTGTCATAAATATCCCCGCGAACCATAAAATTATGGGTATTTCTTTGCATTTTACCGCGTTGTTTATAATTTCTAAAATCAAAAATCTGAATTATAAACAAATGGATAATTAAAACTATAACAGCTATTATAAAAATTATTTCTAATATATCTACTGTATTATTACAATAGCGGTCTTTAGTTCCTTTTCGGCTTTTATGAACCTCTTTTTTCATATCCCTTATCCCTTAATTAACATATTAGCATAACGAATTTCAAATATCACAATTATTAAATAAATTTACGAAAAAAAATTATTATTGTATTATTAAATATATGAATCAATCTTTTTTTAAATTTACATTGGGATTTTTACTTGCTCTAACACCTTCATTATGTTACGGGTTTGAAATTGTTTACCCAAAATCAAATAACGTAACAATAAATTCTGATAAAACATTTTTTATTGGAGGGGTAAAAGAAAATGATAGCCAAACTTTATTTATAAACGAACAAAAAGTTCCGATATACAAAACAGGCGCATTTAAATACATTGTGAATTTAGAAGAAGGTGAAAACAAATTTGTAATATCTGACAATATACAAACACAAATTTATACTATTTATCGTCCGAAATTTAATTCTGCTCCGATTCCTGCCGCGGAATACGAAATTTTTGATTCCCCAACAATAATTAGTACTAACACCGACGATGCATTACTAAGAAATTCACCATCAGAAGATAGCTGGGCAAGACTCGGAACAATATCGAAAGATACAAAACTAAAGGTATTAGGTCAATACGGACAATATTATAAAATCCAATTAGCCCAAGATGATTACGCATGGATTTTGAAAAAATTTACCCAAAAAACATCCGATCAAGAAATGATAGGGACAAAAATTCTTTCTTATACTTACTCAGAAACTAAAAATAAAAGAATATATAAACTAAAATTAAATCAAAAAACCCCCTATATAATTAATCAAAATCACGGATATGACATTGTTCTATATAACATGGAAGATTTTGAATACGGAAGATACGAGTTTCATATAAATTCTGAACCTGTTCCGTTTGGATACAAAGTTTTTTATAATTCAGATAACGAATTAAATATAGAAGTAAAAAAATTTCCCAAAACAGATTCTAACCAAAATCTGAAAAACATAAAAATAACCATTGACCCGGGGCATGGAGGTGAAGAATACGGCGCAATAGGATGTTTGGGAGAAAAAGAAAAAGATTTAAATTTAGAAATTTCAAATAAGCTAAAAAATGAATTAGTAAAGCAGGGCGCGACAGTATTTATAACAAGAGAAACAGACACAGATCTCGGACTTTATGAACGGGTAAAATTTACAAATAAAAATGATTCTGATTTATTTATAAGTATACATTCAAATGCATTACCTGACACATTAGCTAATGTTGATAAAAAAGGGACAGAAGTTTACTATTTTTATCCGGATTCAAAAAATTTTGCAAAACATATACTTGAATCAATTGTTAAAAATACTAAAACGGAAAATTCCGGCATTCATAAACAAAGTTTTGCAGTTATAAGAAACCATCAATGTCCTTGTGTATTAGTAGAAGTCGGATATATAATAAATCCTGAAGATGAAGAAAAACTTATAAACCAAGATTTTCAACAAAATGTTGCAAAATCAATAGTTGAGGGAGTTAAAAATTATTTAAATGACGTACAATAACGAAAAATTAGGAGCATTTATAGTTCCGACAGGAATCGGAGCTTCAATTGGCGGATACGCAGGAGATGCAAGCGCTTATGCAAGAAAATTCTCAAAAAAAAGCAAATTAATAGTAAATCCTAATGTAGTTAATGCCGGAGGATTTTCAGGAATTACTGATAATATGTATTATGTTGAAGGTTACAGTTTAGACAGTTTTTTTAAAGGACAGATCAATATTGTTCCTTCTAATTCAAATAAAATCGGAATAATTTATGATAAAGCAATTCCTCAAGATGTTTTAAATGTTCATATCAATACTCAAAACGCAGTAAAAACGGTTTACGGGATTGATATTTCAGAATACAAAATAACTGATGAAAAAGTCGGGGTAGAATTTTATATAACTGATCAGGGACTATCCACAGGAAATGTAAAAAATATAGAAACCCTTGACAAACCATGCGAAGAATTAATTAAAAACGGATGCGAAGCAATTGCTGTTGTATGCTATTTTGAAGAACCGGAAGAATTGAACACGAATTACTCGCAAGGGCAAGGAACAGACCCTGTCGGAGGAGTAGAAGCAATAATTTCGCATTATATTTCAAAAAAATACAAAATTCCTTGCGCGCATTCACCCGCATTCAAAGATTATCAAATATATCCGGATTTAACAGATCCAAAATCAGCATCCGAATATATTACCCCTACATTTTTGCCATGCATATTAATCGGATTATCCCAAGCACCAAAAATTACAACAGATTTAACAAAAGGAATAAATATAAAAAATCTTGATTATTTAATTATGCCATATAACAGTCTTGGCTCAGTTCCTGT
>AUXO010369994.1_pt1 | contig 10975 bp, 10 predicted proteins | sample 768731 | NCBI WGS metagenome assembly AUXO01 (sample SAMN02715735, study PRJNA202380) | gut metagenome | biome: sheep rumen | host: Ovis aries | place: New Zealand: Palmerston North
AGGTGAATCTTGTTGTGAGAATGATCCCCGAAATACCAGTAGAAGAGTACTCTAATTATTATGGTAAGAATATATATGCTTACGACTATCACCTCAATATTCATCTTGATTATTTAGGCCAGTTGGACAAATACAATAAAGATCTCCTAATAACAACACCTTTCCAGTTAGGAAATGAGGCTGATATCGCTTGGGGTGCAGATTCAATAGAAACTCTCTAAGATTTTCTTGCGTTCGCCTTGCCTACATTGGCTGCAATTGTAGAGATTATCGTGGCGGAAAGAGGGCATAAAAGGTTTGAAAAAGAACTGAAGAAACGACTTCCTTTTGAATTACTCTCTGAAGAAGAATATGAAAGGAGAAAAGAGGAGGGCACAATAGATGAAAATACAATCTATGCAACAGGTGAGTAAATAGAAGAAGGCGGCACATAGCCAGCAGTATTGGGGTCTCTCATGAAGATAAAAGGTACAATAAGTGCCTGATTAATCCTGCTTCGTTTTTGAAAAACTATAAAGATACAAGATATGAGAGGAATAGTTCTCGCCGGAGGCTCCGGCACAAGACTCTATCCTATCACCAAGGGTGTAAGCAAACAGTTGTTGCCCATCTATGACAAGCCAATGGCGTACTATCCCATCAGCGCATTGATATTGACAGAATAACCGCAATAAACAATAATTAAATAAATTTTATGATAATTGGCTATACAACCGGCGTATATGATTTGTTTCATATAGGTCATTTGACTTTGCTCAAGAATGCAAAGGCATTATGTGATAAGTTAATCGTAGGTGTAACTGTTGATGAACTCGTCCTCTATAAAGGAAAACATGCAATGATTCCCTATTCGGATCGTGCTGAGATTGTGAGGAGCATAAAATATGTTGATGCTGTTGTCCCTCAGTACGATATGGACAAGCTTACTGCTTGCAAGAAACTTGGTGCTACAGTATTGTTTGTGGGTGATGATTGGTATGGAACCGATAAATGGAAGCAATATGAAGAGGAGTTTGCAAAAGAGGGAATAAAAATAATTTATTTCCCCTATACTAAGGGCATATCATCAACAAAGATTACTGAAGCCTTGAAACATACACGTGGATGGGCTGACGGCAAGGAAGTTGAACAGTCTGAAGAGATTCATCTTAATCAAAGTTGAAGCAATGGTAGATAAGGGCTATTGTATGAGTTCATATCTTTCATTGAGATACGTGGAAGATGATGAAATGGAGTTCTTTGAAGGATTACGCCATCAGGTTTACAAACAACAACCATTAGAGCGTAAGGTGTTTGTGTCAGACGCTCAGGACATAGATATTGCTCTACGAAATGTTTTCAGGCGAATAACTCACGAAAAACTCGGCATGCTCCTTTCTGGAGGTATGGACAGTTCTATTCTTGCTTCTTATATGCCAGAAGGCTCTGATGCATATACCTTCAGATTTATGGGTGGTAAGTATCAAAGTGACGAACTTGAACGAGCTGAGTATTATGCGGCGTATTATCACCTGAAACTTCATTATGTTGATATTGACTGGAATACTGTCGAACAAAATGTAGACATAGTGATGGAGCATAAAGGAGCTCCTGTCCATTCGATTGAGCCCCAGCTCTATGCTGCTGCAATGCAAGCCAAGAATGATGGTATCACAATGTTGGTCATAGGTGATGCCGCTGACTATGTCTTTGGTGGTATGGATGGCTTACTCTCCAAGAACTGGAGTTATGATCAGTATGTAGAGAGAACGGTTTACGTGAATCCAGCAGATGTGCTTAATGAGCCATACGATATGGATTATTTATTTGAGCGCTATCGCATGGGGAAAAATAGTATAGATTACCTGCGGTTCTACGATGAAATTGTCACAGATGAAAGCTATGCCTCATACGAGAATGCTTTTGATGCGGCTGGGATTAATTACATTGACCCATACGAACTCCTCAAGATGGCAAAGCCCATAGATTTAGGGAGAATCAGAAATGGTGATACAAAGTATCTGATTCGTGATCTATTCAGAATGAAATATCCTGAAACTACTGTCCCAATCAAACAACCAATGCCAAGACCTGTTGATGCTTACTTTGCTAACTGGGAAGGCCCAAAGCGGAAAGAGTTCCGTGATGATATTGATATTAGCAAATATAGTGGAAACCAGAAATGGTTGTTATACTGCCTAGAAAGATTCTTGAATAATAACGATAATAATAGTAAATGATATGGTTAATAAAGATTTCTGCTTAAGCTCATACATTGCTTTCCGCTATATCTGGAAAGACGGTGTTGACTTTGCTGAAGGTTTTCAGCACAAAAACTTTTGTCCTGTAGAGGACAAAGATCGTATTCCAGTCAAGACATCTGAGGATATTGACAGGGAGATAAAAAAACAATTTGATGAGCTTTATGCCAAGTATGATAACATCGGCATATTGCTATCTGGTGGTATGGATAGTGCAAATTTGGCTGCATACCTTAGACCGGGTAGCCATGCTTATACGTTTAACTCAATATCGGGAGTCTTCGACGCTGATGTGGAGCGTGCAAAGACTTACAGCAAGAAGTTGAACCTTATTCATCATCTGATTGACATCACGATGGAAGACTATGAGAAATATACTCCCATCGTGATGCGGTGTAAGTTCGCGCCTGTTCACTCTATTGAACCTCAGATTTACAAAGCCGCTGAACTTGCAAAGAATGACGGCGTACAGTTAATGATTGTAGGTGAGAGTGCAGACCTCATCTTCGGAGGAATGGATAAGCTTATCACACCAGATTGGACTTTCGATGCGTTTGTAAAGCGTTACACATTCCTTGATCCTAAACTCGTTCTGAACAATCCCGTAGAGCAATCAGAACTCTTTGAGAAGTATCGTTGGGGCAAAAATGGCATCAATGTATTGAAGTTTATGGACGAGGTGTTCTCTATTGAGAGCAGCTCATCTTATATGAATGCTTTTGGAGCAGCTTGGATGCCATACTATGATCCGTATGCAAAGCTGGTTATGGCAGACCCTCTTGATATGGCACGTGTACGAAATGGTGAACCGAAGTACCTTGTTCGCGGGCTCTATGCCACCAAATATCCCGAGTTAGAGATTCCGTTTAAAATTCCCATGCCTCGTCCTGTTGATGACTTTTTCAAGGATTGGGAAGGCCCAAAAAGAGTAGAATTTCGAGATGATATACCAATATCTGAATTGACAGGAAATCAGAAATGGCAACTTTGGTGTGCGGAAGAATTTCTTAATTTGATTGATTATTAAGAGGCTAGATTTGGTCAAATGAATGAACTCCAAAAGGTAATACTGAGCATTTACAAAGAAGTTTATAGTATTTGTAAGAGACATAGCATCCCATTTTATGCCATTGGTGGTACCTGTATTGGTGCTATAAGGCATAATGGCTTTATTCCTTGGGATGACGATTTAGATGTGGCTATTCCAGTTGAGCATTTTGAGAGTTTTATTCATTATGCTCAAAAAGAGTTGCCAAAGCATCTTTATGTTTTGACGCCAGATACAATGGAACATTACCCTAATCTGTTTATTAAGGTTTGTGATGACAGAACAACGTTTGTTATGGAGTCATCTTTGAAATATAAGGATTCGTATAAAGGTGTTTTTGTTGACATCATGCCTATTTCGGGCGTTCCAGAAATAGGATGGAGAAAGAAGGTGCTTATACAAGCTTTACGATTACTTGACGCTATGAATTATCGTAAACGTTACCATAGCGGTTTCTTTTCAGTATTACTGAAACCCTTCCGTTATAATTATTTTTCATCACTCTATTGGAAACTTTTATTTAAACATCCATTTTACTCAAGCAGATACACGTCTTTTACCTGGTTCCCAACATGGCTAAATAGAGGAACAGTAGAAACAAGATACTTTGGAACCCCTGTGTCACATCAATTTGAAGATACACAGATATTGGTGCCTTGTAATTACCATGAATATCTTACATTTCAATTTGGTGACTACATGATTATACCAGATGTTAAGAACCAAGAAGTGCATGGAGGACTGATAGACTTGAATAAATCCTATAAAGAATACCAATAATAATGATCTGGGAGGTATTCTATTTCAGATAAGAGTTCTCCTGAATATTTAATTGTGGATTAATAGGATATGTTGTTTTGATAATGAGTAATAAGGATAGTAATAAACGTATCGCACGCAATACCTTGTTCCTTTATATAAGGATGGGTGTTGTATTGATCATTGCCCTCTACACAACCAGAGTTGTTCTACAGGTTTTGGGTAATGAGGATTATGGCGTTTATAATGTAGTCTGTGGTTTTGTGGCTATGTTCGGTATTTTTAATACCAGCTTTTCAACATGCATTAACAGATTCTATAATTATGAAATAGGGAAGAATACCGAGAATGGTGTAAGAAATGTCTATAACAGCGCTTTGCTTATTCAGTTTATCCTTGCTATTGCGATTGTGCTTATAGTTGAAATCGTAGGTGGATGGTATCTTGAGAATAAAATGGTATTACCAGAGGGAAGACTGACAACGGCAAAATGGATATTTCATTTTTCAATGTTTTCGATGTTTTTAACTGTGATGCAAGCTCCCTATAGTGCTGCGGTTATGGCATTCGAAAAAATGGATTATTATGCCATTGTCAGTATAGCAGATGCTTTAGTTAAACTTGCCTTTGTGATAATGTTGCCATTTATAGGAGGTGATAAGTTGCTGGTTTATGGAATATTGATGTGTATTATCGCCATAATTAATTTCTTGATGTACTTCGTGTACTGTAAAATCAAGTTTCCGGAAATCAGGCGGCATAAAGGTTATAACAAAGGCATGGTAAAGTCTATGCTTTCCTTCTCTGGATGGTCATTATTAGACCCTGCTTCATACATGGCTCGCGATCAGGGAACGAATATGGTTTTGAATGCCTTTTTTGGCCCTATAGTTAATGCAGCACAGGGCATTGCTTACCAAGTAGCTTCTGCTGTTGATAGCTTTAGTGGCAGCTTTGCAACTGCGTTTAGGCCGCAAATTATACAATCTTATTCTGAAGGACAGCACAACAGAACAAAAAATCTGATGTTTAGCATGTCGAAGATTAGTTATCTCCTTCAGCTGATGCTTGTGGTACCCATAATTATTGAAATCAATTATATTTTGCAACTCTGGTTGGGCGATGGATATCCTTCTTATGCGGCATCGTTTGTTTGCGTCATACTTGCAATAAAGAGTATCGGAACGCTTAACACTCCAATTTCTAATGTTATCTCAGCTACAGGAAATATTAGGAAAGTTAAAGTTTTCTCTGCGATTATTATTTCATCCGTTGTACCTATAGCGATTGTTCTTTTCAAAATAGGGCTATCGCCAATTTATGCATATATAGCATTACTCCTCCTAACAATAATCAATCAGACTGGATGTATCATCATTTTGAACCAAATATGTCCTTTTATCAAGATAAAAGACTATATTAAGACGCTCGCATTACCCTTATTGCTTCATACTCTAATTGTGATCATACTACCAATGGTAGCCTGGTTCATGTTACCTCCTTCTTTCGGTCGGCTAGTATTGGTGTGCCTCTTGTCTGTGGGCGGAACAATCGCATCAGGGTATCTACTGGTTCTCAACGGTGTTGAAAAGAATATGATTATGGACTATAAAGAAGTTTTCATTGCTAAGATTGGTATTAATAAACATAACAAACAAAAATGGATCCAAAGCAAATAGAAAGAATCAAAAAAACTTGGTTGTATCGTGAGTTTAAGCCATTTGTTAGGTATCTAGCTGGACAATATGATTTATATGTTCAGCACAGGAAATTTAAATGGATGACGCATCAAAAAAATATGGTTGACCCTGCTCTAACTAAGAGACCCAAGTATTGGAAAAAGTGTGGTGCTCATTTTGAGGGTATCGCTTATATTGGAGCAGATGTGTATTTTGATGCTGGCAATGCTGACCATATTTATGTAGGTGAAGGAGCGACTATTACCGCACGATGCCTGATATTATGTCACAAAAGAGATATGTCGGAGTATGGCCCGGGAAAGCTTGCGATGAAACTACCTTATCACGTAAAAGATGTGAAGATTGGCAAGCATGCACACATTGGGATGGGTTCGATTATTATGCCGGGCGTTTCTATTGGTGAAGGTGCAATAATAGGTGCAGGTTCTCTTGTCACTAAGGATATTCCACCATACGCCCTTGCTGTGGGCAATCCTGCTAAAGTAATCAAACAGTATATGCAATTACCTGAAAAAAACAGCGACTTGAATCAGGTTGGAGGGTAAATTAGTCGCTAGTGTTAAGAAATATCGTTTAGAGTTGGGCTGCGCCCTTTTAACAGGAAGGAGGGCCGCATGACTAATTCATTTGTGTTGCTGAAGAATATCCGTGTTTTCTTAACAACGATATATTGGAAGATTCGCAGGAAACAAAAGTATCGCTGGATGACAAGGCAGATGAAAATGATAGACCCAGCCGAGAGCAAACGCCCCAAGTACTGGAAGAAATGTGGGGTTGATACTACAGGCAACTTCAAAGTCGGTTATGGCGTTTATTTTGATGCAGGGAATGCGAAACATATACATATCGCTGACGGAGTTTGGATCGCATCCCAATGTTTATTCCTATGTCACCGTAGAGTGTTGGATAACTATCATGTAGGGGATGATTACAACTCACTGCCATACAAAATCGAAGACATTCATCTGGAGAAGGGATGTTCTATAGGAATGCGCAGTGTTGTTATGCCAGGTGTCACTATAGGTGAAGGTGCAATTATTGGCGTTGGCTCATTAGTAACCAAAGACGTCCCCCCATATTCAGTTGCAGTCGGTCAGCCGGCTAAAGTCGTTAAGTATTTTGGATCAAATAGTAATGAATAAAGTTATTCAATTATTAAAAAGCTTTTTTTACCGTTTTTCCTGTCCTCTTATCGGGAGTCTGTATCTTTTTAAAAATAGGTATGTAAATGTGATTTACTACCATGACATTGTCCAGGATGAGGGTTACAGTTTTATGCGTACTAACATTGATGTGTTCAAACATCAGATGGAATGGCTTGTAAGCCAAGGTTATGAAACTGTGCGTTTCGATGAACTAAATGGTGATAAGTTTCAGTTTAAGAAGAAACGCATACTTATAGCCTTTGATGATGGTTGGCTTTCAAACTACTCAGAAATCTTTGAGTATATGAAAGAACGTAACCTAAAGTATAATGTTTTTTTAACGATGGAAGAGATTAGTAACAACCCAGACTATCTCACATGGGATATGGTCAGAGAGATGCACAACAGTGGATTATGTGGTTTCGGTGCTCATACATATACTCATCCTGACATGTCAAATCTTTCAAAGATAGACTTTGATAAAGAAATATCTCAAGCCGACCAATTGTTTGAGAAAGAGCTGGGATATGCACCAACAGACTTCTGCTATCCCTTCGGATACTATAGTGAAGACAGCAACCTTGAATTGGAAAGCAAAACTAACTATCTAAGAATTTATACATCGCAGAACCTTTTTAGCTACGAGCAGAATGGCAAAATCGTTATGGGGCGAAATGGTATTAGTACCGATGATTCAGATGCCGTTTTCCGCAATAAGGTTAGAGGGTTTGAGAATGGCTTTTATTCATTTAGAAGAAATGTGTTGGGCTGATGAGGATAGTTCAGATAAACATTACATACGGGCACGGCAGCACAGGTGTTATTGCTCAGCTTATAGCAAATATGCTGGAGGCCAATGGCGATGAAGCGTACGTTGCATACGATGGTTATAACAACTATCATGCACGATATGATTATCCTATAGGAAATAAATGGGCTTATAGGATACATGCGAAACTCTTTACTAAGCTGATGGACAAAGAAGGCTTTGGGTCTTATTTGTCCACGAAGGGACTTTGTAGATGGTTAGATGATGTAAAACCAGACATTCTTCACCTTCACAATATCCATGGTAGTTATATAAACATTGCTGTCCTTTTTAAATATATCTATCAGCATCATATACCAGTAGTAATGACTCTGCATGATTGCTGGACGATGACTGGTCACTGCTATCATTTTGATGCTATTGGTTGTGAGCGATGGAAAACAGGATGCCATGACTGTCCTTTACACAGAGTTTACCCCATTTCAATCGGCCCGGACAGAAGCAAAAGTAATTATCGAACGAAAAAAAAACTGTTTACTTCGGTGGAGCGGATGCATATCGTTTCAGTTTCAAAGTTCATTGATAATGCAGTTTCTCTATCATATTTAAAGAAGTATCCGCATACTGTTATTTATAACGGCATAGATCTCAATGTGTTTAAACCGGGAAAAGGTAATATTCGGAAAAAACTAGAAATACCACCTGGTAAAAAAATACTCTTGGGCGTTTCTTCATGCTGGAGTAAAGAAAAGGGCCTCAATGAAATGATTCTGTTAAGCAGAGATGAAAGATTCCAAGTGATACTAATTGGTGTACAAAATGATTTAATTAAGCAATTACCAAAAGATATCATAGCGATTAAACGAACCGAGAACCAAAAGCAATTAGCCGAATATTATTCAATGGCAGATGTTTTTGTTAATCCGACATACAACGATAGTTTTCCAACCGTAAATATTGAATCCTTGGCTTGTGGCACGCCTGTAGTAACATACCAGACTGGTGGTAGTCCTGAGGCTATTGACGAGAGGACAGGAATAGTAGTTGAACGTGGTAATGTGAATGCACTCTTAGAAGCGATTCTAGAAATAATTGGTAGAGATAGGTCAGAGTTAAGGCAGATATGCCGTGAGCGATCCATAAAACTATTTGACCAGAGTAAGAGTTATTTACCTTATCTTGATATATATAATCAATTGTATGCAAAATATAACATTAAGAACAAATAAACTGGCGATACTATATCCCTTTGTGTTTTTTGCTGCAACCAATATGCTCATTCGAGCATGGGTGCCTTTCTTTTATGGAAGTTGGCGCACCTTGTTGATTGGTTGTATGTTATCCATTATTGTGGTGCCACAGTTCTTACGCACGAAGTGGTTCTTATGGATAGCCCTATATTCGCTTATCATTGGCATAAATTGGTATTCGGGAGACATGTTCTTTAATAGTCCAGAAATGGTTGCCAATGAGATAGCGAATTTGTTCTTATTCAGTTCTGCTACTTTTTATTTGTTTTGTAGCAAGGACAACCGATGTGCCAAGTGGACATATTGGACTATGTTTTTATTAGTCGGCGTAGCGGCAATAGGTAGTTTGTTAGTTAATGAAATAAGTCCAGAAATTGTAAGGAATCAATCATTATTAGTGGAACAAGGTGAGCAAAATGTACTTTACGGATACTATCGAATGGGGTTAAGTAACTATCTTCTTCCACATGGCATTCCGGCTATTATACCCCCATTAATCTTTCTGATTAGGCAGAATCGGAATAATAAATGGGTTTGTTTTTCGGCAATTATCTTTCTGGTCTTTTCATTGATTTTAGTTTATTTGGGTGGCTCAACTACAGTCCTCATTTTGAGTATTGTAGGACTTTTGTCATTCTTTATAAAAGGTAAGACTCGCAACGATTATGGTGTTGTGATAGTGCCACTTCTTATTATGCTTCCTTTTATTGTTTTCCCGGATTTGGCTGCAAATGTGATTGGGCTATTTTCAGGGGAAATTTCAGAAACTTATATAAATCATTTTCAGGACTTGGCTGATTATTCAACAGAAAGACAGCTTGGCAACACGGCAAGTCGCATGGACCTATATGGGATGTCTATTAATGAATTTTGGGAAAGTCCAATTTGGGGTACCAACAATCCAATGTCACTGCATAGTGTATTCTTAGATCGACTAGGTTCTCTCGGTATATTAGGCATGATACCCTTTATCGGAGTTTTGGTTTCATTTATTCGTTTTGTTCGTCTCCGCTTGCATGGAAAAGAAAAAACATATTTTGATATCACAGTACTTGTTATGCTTATCCTTCTGATTCTAAAGGGTATCGGTGAAAAGGAAATATGGCTTATGTTCTTCGTGGTTTCGCCAGTGATACTTAGTGTGTTTAGTTCATATAAAACCAAATTGAATAGTAATCGCTAATGAAACTATTATTTGTCAATATTGCCTATCCTAAAGATATTTATAAACAATTGTGGGAAGACTCGCATGGTACACTCCAAGTTCCAAGCGATGTATTCCAGTGGGCTGTTATCGAAGGCTTGGAGCGTTCGGGCGAGGAGTATACGTTGGTCAGTGTACCAGCATTGCCGGCATGGCCACGCTATAGGTCTGTTCGCACCCCTAAAGGTGAGATATGCATCAACGGAAAGATCCGAGGCCATTACTTGAGCTATTGTAATATAGCGGCAATTAAGCAGATATCCCAACGATGTGTTCTTCGTAGCTATATTAAGCAATGGTGTGCAAGGAATAAGAAAGAAAACCAGCTAACAGTTTTGGTTTATACACCATCGGTGGAGCTAATGGGGGCCGCTATTGATTTAAAAGCAGAGTATCCCAATCTCGTTGTCGTTCCCATTGTGACTGATTTGATAGAGAATGCTTTTGATTTTAGTTCTAACAGAAGTTTATTAAAACGATTGCAAGTTAAAATCGAAGCGCGGGGGGAGCATCGGTTATTTGCCAAAGTTGACAGATTTGTTTTGCTTACCCGTCAGATGACAGAATGTATTCCAGAAGCTGAGGGGCGGTTTGTCGTTGTTGAAGGCATTGCGCCTCAAAAGGACGCAGAAACGAATAACTGTGAGAAACAAGAGTCTCCGAGAATCTTGTTATATACAGGTGTCTTGGAAGAATACGCCGGAATCCGTTTATTGGTTGATGCCTTTATGAAGGTGAAAAACGATGATTTTAGATTAATTGTTTGTGGAAATGGTAGTGGTTCGGATTATGTGAGGAAGGCCATGGCTGAGGATAAAAGAATTGACTTCAGGGGGAAGGTAGAACGCGAAGAGGCGGTT
>AUXO011466073.1_pt1 | contig 10975 bp, 9 predicted proteins | sample 768731 | NCBI WGS metagenome assembly AUXO01 (sample SAMN02715735, study PRJNA202380) | gut metagenome | biome: sheep rumen | host: Ovis aries | place: New Zealand: Palmerston North
GAGATCCGTGAGGCGGCACGAAGAGTGATTGACAGCGGATGGTATCTGCAAGGCAAAGAGAACGAGCTCTTTGAGCAGCACTATGCTGAGTATATCGGTACCAAATATTGTATCGGTTGTGCCAATGGTTTGGATGCTCTCATTTGGATTTTCCGTGCGTACATTGAACTTGGAGTGATGCAACCGGGTGATGAAGTTATAGTACCGGCTAATACCTATATCGCTACTATCTTGGCTATTACGGAGAATGGTCTCAAACCGATTCTCATTGAGCCGAAGCGCGAGACGTTGGAGATAGACGATAGTCTTATTGAAGCATCCATCACGCCTCGCACCAAAGCTATTTGCATTGTGCATCTGTATGGCCGTTGCGCCATGACCGATAAGATAGCCGCCTTGTGCAAAAGGCACAATCTCAAACTTATTGAGGACAATGCGCAAGCACATGGTTGCCGCTTCAATGGCAAAAAAACAGGAAGTTTGGGCGATGCTGCAGGTCACTCTTTCTATCCGGGAAAGAATCTCGGTGCTTTAGGTGATGCTGGAGCAGTAACAACGAATGATCATGAGTTAGCTGCGGCTATTCGGGCATTGGCAAACTATGGTAGCCAAAAGAAGTATGTTTTCAAATACTGTGGTCGCAATAGTCGTTTAGATGAAATACAAGCTGCGATATTGGATGTAAAACTCAAATATCTTGATGAAGATATTAAGAAACGTCAAGAAGTAGCGGCTTATTATTATGACCATATCAATAGCCCATTGATAGAACTCCCCACTCGGTTACAAGATGAAAATAATGTGTATCACCTCTTTCCGATTCTCGTGAAAAATGGAATGCGTAACGCTCTGCATGATAATCTCGCAGAACAAGGAATAGGGACTATGATTCATTATCCGATACCACCTCATCACCAAGAGTGCTATTCAAAGGAATCGTGGAACCTACCACAATTGCAATTACCCATTACAGAGAACATCCATAAAGCGGAGTTGTCGCTCCCGATGTCTCCTTGTACATCGCTAGAACAAATAGAATGGGTGGTAAAATGCGTGAATGAGTTTGTATGATTAAGTTATTTCGATATGGTTTCGCACTCGTATGATAAGTATCGCGAAGCCCAGGCTCGTGCTTTCATGAAAATGATTAATGACTAATGCCCCAGCGCAACGAGACATATGATTTGATGAAGGGTATTGCTATACTCCTTATGATGCTATGCCACTTGGCATATACTGATGGACCTGTGAAGCAGTTCATCTATTCCTTTCATATGCCGCTCTTTTTCATTCTTGCCGGAGTTTTTGCAAAGGATATTACTCAAATCCCATCATTTAAACAATATACAATCAAAAATGCAAAACGTCTGCTATTACCATATGTAGTTACAATGCTGATGCTATGCGTATGGGGTGGAATTCAAGCTTATGCAAAGCATGATTTATCTTTTTTCTTGCGTCATTTGTTCTCCCTATTGACTGCAAGCGCGGATGGTTGGCATTCACAATGGGGACTGATTTATGCGGGACCGATGTGGTTTTTAATAGCCTTATTCTGCGTGCGTGAAATTTTCTTTGGAATCCAATATCTGTGTGCGCGCATTACTAAATATGGAGATGAATGTATTCTCGGAATATCAACAGTATTATCGGTTCTGTCTGTAATCATCCATCCCTATTTACCTTCCTTGCCATTTTGTATCATGCAAGCTTTTACCGCTCTTGCTTTTTATGCAATCGGTTGGTATGTGCATAAACATCCAATGCCGTGGTGGGTGTATGTAATGTGCGTTATAGTCTGGCCGGTGGCTATTTATTACGGAAATGTAGAATTGGAGAGTGCGTATCTTGCATACTATCCGTTATCGTTCATAGGCGCATGCGGAGGTACGTATATCATCTATCTGCTTTCTAAAGCATGGAGCAAAGTGTTGTCTTCCATTAGCTCAATAAATATCAAACATCACACATCAAACATTGCCTCTCCACTTTCTTGGTGTGGTATGTACTCTCTACCCATTTTATGCATGCACACTTTTGAAATGCATAGTGACATGTATTATTCTGTAATGTGCAGATTTCCAATAGTTTACGAACGTGTATGGGGGGGGGTATTTGCAGTCCTCTTCGCATGGATAATACTCAAAATCCCATATATAAAAGAAGTTTATAAATAGCAAGGCAATATAATATAAACTATGTAGTAAAACTTATCTACAATGCAAAAACTTCTCATTTATAACAAAGGATATAGCGATACAGGAAAATCCCGAGCACTTAAAGCCGTGTTTTTTCGTCTTGTAGCAGAACATGGTAAACTTATACAAGTTAAACGCTTGCTACATGGCTCTCTGGACTTTTGTAACACAAAAGATTTGGGCGTCATCTTTACTTATCGTGGAATACTTGTCGGGCTGGAAAGTGAAGGTGACCCTAAGGGGACGTATCATGAAAAAGCTTTAACCGAGTTCAAGAAAGATTCATGTGAGATTGTTATCTGCGCTTGTCATACCAAAGGTGAAACGATTAATATCTTGAAAGAACATTGGATGCCCGACGGAGAGTATATCCCAGCGGCTTGTCCGCATTTTGTTCTTCCCACTAAGAGTGTAATCAAAGCGAGTCCGGAAGAAATTTACCGCCGTATATCGGAAAACTATGCGGATTCTGTTATTGCTCTTATAGACATGTGGATAGATAGCGTTTGTCAGTACAATGCAAAGGAACATCAAGAGAGATTGAGAAACATGAAACCGGAATGGGATTGAGCCTTTTCTGTCGTAATTTGCTCAGAACATGATCCCGTGATGGTCATGTACTTCCAATAACCAGACCATCACGCGACCATCTTCTGAAAACAAAATAAGAACAGTCTATTCAAAAGAATAGGGTATGGCGTGTAATGTGTGATGTTTTATGTTTAATGTATGATGTAAGGTGATTAGTTGATAATACAAATATAAGGAAATAACAGATAAAATATTATATTTTAACGTGAAAATTTGCGTATATCAAAAAAAAGTTGTAATTTTGCAACCGCTATTGAATTAACCGCCGTTGCAAAACTAAAACAAGCAAAGATATGAAGTTCTACGATCGGGAAAATGAGCAAAAGGAGCTACTACACATTCGCCAGTTAGCCTATAGTGACATGAGCCGGATGACACTGGTAATCGGTCGTCGCCGTATAGGGAAGACGATGCTGATTAAGCATACATTGGCATCGTATGACGATATGCTATATCTATTTATTGCGCGCAAAAGCGAATCAGAACTGGTCTCAACGCTTATTGATAACCTGCATGAGCAAACGGATATGTACATTCCGGATGGATTGACGTCCTTTGCCGGGCTGATGAGACATCTATTAGAACAAGGCAAGCACCAGCACTTTACTTTGGTATTGGACGAGTTTCAGGAATTCATGAATATCAATCCGTCTGTGTTCTCAGATCTGCAAAACCTTTGGGATTCCTATCGCGAGCAGACGCATATCAATCTGGTTATCAGCGGTTCGGCATACCGCATGATGCAGAAGATCTTTATGGATAAAGACGAGCCACTTTTCAATCGTGCAGATCACATCATCCGTCTCCGACCATTCCGAACCGAGGTAATCAAGCAGATATTATCCGAATATAATCCATCTTATTCGAATGACGACTTGTTGGCGCTATACACCATCACTGGCGGTGTGCCTAAGTATATGGCATGGCTGTTAGACAATGGTTGTGCAATGAAGGATGAAATGTACAACTATTTCTTCTCGGAGAATTCGCATTTTCTGGAAGAGGGAAGGACATTATTGGTGAGCGAGTTTGGCAAGAATTATGGAACCTATTTCTCTATTTTGCAAGAGTTGGCATCGGGGTATAACACGCAGGGGTTGATTGAGCAGCGATTAGGTGGCATCTCTGTTGGTGGACACCTCAAGGCATTGGATGAAACATATCAAGTTATCAAGAAAGAGCGGCCGATAATGGCTAAGCCGGAGAGTAAGACAGTGCAATACTCGCTTAATGATAATTTTTTGAGGTTTTGGTTTCGATATGTGGAGAAAAATCGCTCCATGATAGAAATTCAAAATTTCGAAGGCTTGACTCGTCTGGCATTGAACGGCTATGAGACCTATTCCGGTCTGGTGCTTGAACGCTATTTTCGTCAACAAATGGCTGAGACGTCTCAATATCGTGAGATAAGTGCTTGGTGGCGCAGCAAGGCAATCGAGTATAAGGGACAAACGATTGATGCTGAAGTGGATATAGTTGCATTGCCGGTAGATGGGAAGAAGGCCGTGGTGGCAGAAGTAAAACGACATAAAGAAGAGTATCGTCACGAACTCTTTATGCTCAAGGTGGACTATCTAAAGCGGACGGATTTGCGTCATTATCAGGTAGAAACGAGATTATTGACGTTGGATGAAATGTAGTCCTTCCGTGTGAAAATTAGCAAGATAATAATCGTGCCTCATGAGGCTAAGAAATATTTGATTAAGTTATGCAAAATATGAAGTTAAGTATAATAACCATAAACTACAACAACGCCGAAGGCTTGCGCAAAACCCTTGCCTCTGTAGCGGCACAGACCTATCGCGATATCGAGCATATCATCGTTGATGGTGGTTCGACGGACGGATCCGTTGATGTTATCCGTGAGTATGCCGAAGGTCACAAATCACACATCACACATCACACATCACACATCGTCAAGTGGACTTCCGAGCCGGATAAAGGGATATACAACGCTATGAATCATGGCATTGAGATTGCCCTCGGACGCCGTGTCGTCAATAAAAATCATACATCAAACATCACACATAATACATCGCAAGAATCGCTTTGCGATTATGTGCAGATCCTGAATAGTGGCGATCTCCTCGCCGCCCCTGACGTTACCGAGCGCATGATGGCTGCGTTACATAACACATCAAACATCACACATAACACATCCGTAGAAAACCGCCCCGCGATTTTCTACGGCAACATGCTCAAATCGTACGACGGAAAAACAATCATCCATCGTGATACCTGTGGTGGCGAGATGTACACTCCGGAGTCGTTCTTATATTTCTACAAAGGTACGCTGAACCATGACTGTGCCTATATCCGTCGTGACTTGTTTGAGAAATACGGGCTCTATAACGAACAAATGAAGATTTGCTCCGATTGGGAATGGTACGTGCGAGCAATAGTATTGGGTGGTGAAAAGCCGGTATATACGAATATAGATGTGACTATCTTCGATATGAATGGAGTTAGCGAGTCGTATGGCAAGAACGCGGATATCATCAAGCGCGAACGTCGCGAATATCTGGAGAAAATTTTACTGCCGTCGGTTCTGCATGATTACGATGTGTTCTCCTTCCCCATCACCCAATACCAACGTCTCAAGAAATATCATTTATGGGGCATCGTGTATTTCATGGAACGGGTATTATTTAAATTAGAAAAATGGAAAATCCTCAAATAAATGATAATGCCAATACAGAGACAATCGAATATTGAATTATTGCGTATCATCGCCATAACGATGGTGCTTATGTTGCATTTTAATCTGCATGGTCTGCATCCGGATGTGTTATCATCGAATCCCACGTTCTCGTGGCTATCACTGGAGGGTAATCTGATCGAATCTTTCTGCATTGCCGCGGTGAATGTATTTGTACTTATCTCTGGTTATTTCAGTATAAAATTATCAGTCCGTTCTGTACTTAATCTTTTTATCCGTTGTTTCATGATAGGTACTGTTACCTATCTTGCATACATTCTATTATCTGGAGATGCAATTAGTCTTTCCGCTATCGGTGGACGATTCATGGCATTTACCCATAATCATTGGTGGTTTGTAATTTCATATATCGGATTGATGGCGATTTCGCCTATTCTCAATGCCGGATGTGATACATTGAATAAACGCATGTATCAATTTGTGATGATTCTACTATCTATAGTAATACTGTATTTTGGATGGTGGAAACATTTGGAAATGACGAATGATGGATATTCTCTTATCCATTTTGTGTATCTTTATATCCTTGCTCGTTATATTAAACTGCACGTTGCAGAAAATACTATTATACGTTATTGCTGGTTGTGGTTTGTGTTGTTTATATGTACCTGTATTATAGTCACCGGTTTGCAGTATGTTGTATCCCGATCCATGTTTACCTATGACAATCCGTTAGTAATTATAGCAGCTCTTTTGATCCTGTTATTCTTCCTATCCATCCCATTTCAAAATCGGTACGTCAATTGGGCTGCGGTTTCTGTGTTCTCTGCATATTTGATTCAGGAAAGTCCATATTTAGGTAAGATGTGGCTGTATCCTAATTCTGCGAAGATGTTTGCGAATGGCGTCTGTGGGGGGGGGGCGGTTTTGTTCGTTATACTTACTCTTGCTACGTTGGTCATTTCGATAGCGATCGACAAATTATGTGTTATGCCGGTTATTAAATTGTCCAATAAAATAATTGAGAAATATATATGCAAAAAATAACTGACATATTACACAATCCAAAACTCCGCGAGTTTATCCGTTTTTGTATAATTGGTGTGGCAGCTACACTTATTCATTATGGTGTCTATTATGCTATCATTAAGGGTGCACATATTGAACGTGAACTCTGGGTTAATGTTGCATATACTATCGGTTTTGCTATCAGTTGGTGTTGTAACTTATGGCTCACAGCACATTTTACATTCAAAACAACCGTAAATGTGAAACGAGGTGTCGGGTTTGCTGTTAGTCATGGTATTAACTATCTACTACATTTAGGATTCCTCAATCTCTTCTTGTGGATGGGTATATCGGCAACGATTTCTCCATGGTTGGTGTTCTGTTGCGTTATACCAATTAACTTTATATTAGTACGAACCGTCTTTAAGAAATTATGAAAAAGAAAATATCTATATTAATCCCGTGCTACAACGAGGATAAGTCTCTTCCTCTATTGTATGACGCGTTGCAGAAAGTAGCTACAGAAACCGCTTCGTATGAATGGGAATTTTTGTTCATCAATGACGGAAGCAAGGATAATACTTTATCTGTATTGGAGCAATTGCACAATAGAGATGAGCGTTGTTGTTATGTGGATCTCAGTCGTAACTACGGCAAAGAAGTTGCTATGCTAGCCGGATTTGATTATGTTACCGGTGATGCCACTGTAATCATGGATGCGGATCTCCAACATCCTCCTTATGTCATTCCTCAGATGATAACTAAGTGGGAAGAAGGTTTCGATGATGTCTATGCACAACGTATTACGAGGGGAAAAGAAAGTTGGTTACGCAAACGCCTTTCGTTAGCGTACTATAAACTACTGACTAAATCTTCTCGTATCAATGTATTGCCGAATGTCGGAGATTTTCGTTTGTTGGATCGACAATGCATTGAGGCTCTCAAAACCCTTCGTGAGCAAGGTCGTTATACGAAAGGCATGTATTGTTATATTGGCTTTCGTAAGGCAGCAATTGATTTTGAAACACAGGAACGAGTGGCTGGTGAGAGCAGTATGAGTTATCGCAATCTGGTTCGTTTGGCGATTGAGGGTATCATGTCATATACTATCGCTCCATTGCGTTTTGCATCAATGATGGGTGCTATTGTATCTATTATTGCTTTTCTCTATGCTATTTGGATTCTCATTAAGACAATTGTATGGGGTGATCCTGTCGCAGGATTCCCTTCGCTTATGGTCGCTATCTTGTTTCTCGGTGGAGTACAACTTCTTTCACTAGGAATCATAGGAGAATATTTAGGCCGGATTTATATGGAAACAAAGAACCGACCTGTATATTTTGCACGAACATATAACGGAAACAGAGTATGAATGAATTCATTAAATCATTATCAAAAAAAGATTTCGTAGGTATTGCAATATGTTTTTGTTTATATCTGCTATTAGCATTCCAATCATATCCTTTAAGCGGAGATGATTTTACATATCGTTTTAATCAGGCTAATGGAGAGGTGTTATCTTCGTTTGGTGAGGTGTTGCGGTCTAATGCATATGGGTATATGAATGTGAATGGTCGTTTCCTAGTTCATGTATGTATCCAAACCATATTAGCTTGGGATTTGTATACCTTGTTCTTATGCTTGAGCGGATTAGCCTATGTAGTATTGCTATGCTCATTATTGTACCTTATTCGTGGAACGCAACAAAGTAAGGGGGATTTGGTGTACCTTGTATTGGGGCTAATTCTCTTTTGGCCGCTGATGGCTACATCGTTCTATGGGACGGTTTGCATGACTATTAATTATCTTTGGTCGGCGGCGATATACATGTTTTTCCTTGCTATCTATTTCCATGTAAAGGATGATACGATTGACCTTCCCCTATGGAAACTAATTATCTTATTCCTATTTGGTTTGCTTTGCGGTGGTTGGCAAGAGAGTTTCGGTATCGGTATCGGAGGAGCAATCTGCTTGTATCATCTGTTCAATCTGCGCAGGACTAACAACAGCACATACGCACTCATCATTGGATTTGGCATTGGTTTGTGTATCTCAATATTCGCTCCGGGCAACTTTGTGCGCATTGATAGTGAGAGTGAAGGTGCAATCGGTATAAGCGGCTTTATCTATAATGCGATACAATTATGCAAACATAATTTTTTTGTGGATGTATGGATTGTTATTGGGTTATTGAGTGCCATTATCGATGCTATTCGCAAGAATTATTTTGCGTTTATCAAATCAAACTGGCTCTTTTTCTTATCAGCCTCACTTGCGTTTGCATTCTCGCTATACACGATTGCCATGAGTATGATGCAAGGTACATGGCAATTAACCATCATCGGTTTAATAGATGCTATTTTGATGTTAAAGTTTCTAAAGACTTACCTCCCACGTATTTATCAAAGTAAATCCGTTGCTATTATCGTTTTCGCCCTCATGAGTGTATTTGTCGGTTTGGTTTATGGTTATCGCCATGTTTTGAAGATTGAAAAACAAGCGTTTGTGCATGAATTTTTGACACAGAAATCTGATACAGCATATGACGGACGCTTGCAATATACAATTCAACATGTCATTCCTACGACCCATGAATTTCTATACGAGCATGTCTGTGATATGTATTGCAGTTTCTATAATGTAAATACGTTGACCGAATTATCAAGATCATATACATGTGGTGTGGAGTCATGGGGAACTACCATACTACCCGAGCATGTTGAGAATATTATCGCAAATTGTACAGAATCTAATGAAGTTGCTCCAAATGTCTATTATGCGCCATTGCATTATTACATAGTACGTGTTAATAAAAAGAATAGAGAGAATCTATCGCTAATGTTTAATGTTACGAAAAAAGAAATTCGGACGAAGCATTACATAGAATCATATCCTATACAATCATTAAAATACGTAGAAGATACTGATTATATCTATGGCGTCAAGACGCTTAATTGGTGGCATTATCACCATTGTATTATCACTAATGCCTTACTTATAGAGAAATAATATGATAAGTTCGAGAGTTATTTATCTTGATGTACTTCGTGGTATGGCTATATTTGCGGTTATTATGCTTTATGTAGTCTCTCAAATATTTGTACACTGATAGGAAGAAGTAGAGTGTCTTGAGGTAATGAGTTAATGAATTATGAGTGAAGGAATGAATGAAAGATATGAACGAAGCGAAGTATAGTTATAAAAAACTAGATGTATACAAGGAGACCAAGATTCTTGTAATGATGGTATATAAATTGCTCAAACGTTAAACGTTATCGAAATGAAACTATCTGTCGTTGTACCAATCTATAACGTGGCTCCGTATCTGCGCAAATGCGTGGATTCTCTCCTCGCGCAGAATTATGATAACTATGAGATCATCCTCGTGGATGACGGTTCTACCGACGAAAGCGGTGCTATCTGTGACGAGTATGCAACAAAACATCAAACACCAAACATCAAACATCACACATGTCCAATCCGCGTCATCCACCAACCGAACGCTGGTTTATCAGCGGCTCGAAATAGTGGAATCAAAACAGCGCAAGGCGAGTATCTCATGTTCGTTGATAGCGATGATTACATTGAACCAAATGTCCTTGCCGGTCTCATGGATCAAGTAGAACGAGATAATCTCGATGTCCTTCGCTATCGCCTGCAGTACGTACGTATAAAGACTGAAAGAGTTAAAGAGTTAACGAATGAACGAGAATATGAGGTATATAATCCTTATAAATCCGACCCATTCAAGGATAATGACTATTCAGAAGAGGTTACCGATGGTGTCACATTTCTCAACACCCGCATGAGTACTGCATGCTATGCGTGGGCATTTATAATCAAACGAGATTTGATTTATAGTGATCAGACATCAGCAATCAGCAATCAGAATATAGAAAATAACACATCACACGTCAAACATCACACTTCAAACATAATACATAATACATTCGAAAATAAATCTTGTCTATTCACAGAAAAGATTTATTTCGAAGACACTGATTGGACACCTCGTATGCTCGTAAAAGCCCAACGAGTAGCCAGTACGAATACGGTCGTCTATAATTATCTCCAACGAGAGGGTAGTATCACAAAGGCTGTCAATCGTTCAAAGCAGCAAAAAGTGCTTGATGATAAAATGCGGCTAATTGGCGAGATGCAGCGACAAGCAAAGGAACTTAAAGAAAAAGGCCTAAATAATACTTGGTTCAACCGCATGATTGCTGATACAGTCATTAGTGTCATGGGGATGCTGAGTGTGGATTTCTATGCAGAGCGAAAAGGGTATTTGGTACAATTGAAAGCAATGAATATATATCCCCTCCACTCAAATAAAGCCAAGGCACGATTAATAAATCTTTCTCCACGATTGGCTGTGGAGTTGTTGCATATTAAGAACGGAAGAGAAATGAAAATGATGAAATAAATCCACCATTGCTAAAAACATGAAAAACCAGAGGATTAGGAATATCGATTTTGGAGCTGGTATCATGATAACATGGATGGTGATGTACCATGT
>AUXO015988605.1_pt1 | contig 10972 bp, 19 predicted proteins | sample 768731 | NCBI WGS metagenome assembly AUXO01 (sample SAMN02715735, study PRJNA202380) | gut metagenome | biome: sheep rumen | host: Ovis aries | place: New Zealand: Palmerston North
ATATAATAGGGTTGCCGGAGACTGTCGGTGACGATAAAGATTTAATAGTTGAGATTTAGCATCTGGGTGAGGATTTAGATCCAGATGTTTGATAGCCACTTTCTTATGGAAAGTGGCTCTTTTTTTATTTTATGAGTTAAAAGGAGATGAAAAAAATGACGGGAATTAGTTTACCTGTTAAATTGCATATAGAAAATTTACAATCTATTGTATAGGATATGCGAAATCAATTAGGTAATTTAAAAGTTGATTCTAGTAGCTATAAAAAGATGAGTAGTATGATAACTGATATGGAAAAACGTATTCAGTAGTTATCAGTATCTGCTTCAAGGCCATTTATTAATACTAAGTAGTTTGCTGAAGTTGATAAAAATTTAATAAAGATCGAAGATGATATATTAAAACTATAGTTAAATGCTTAGCAAATTAAATTTGGTGATTTATAGCTAAGTCCGTCTCAAAATGCTTAGTTAGCGGATTTTACAAGACAAATTAATGAAATTGATACAGCATTAAAAAATATTAAGAATACCGCAAAAGATACATTTTTATCTTCGGATATGGGCCAAATGTGGCAGAATACTCATCCAGAGGCGGTTACGCAAACATTTACTTAGATTACTAATGCAATTACCAAGGAAGTAAAAGAACAAAAAGCTTAGTTAGATTAGGCTAAGGCTAATATTACAAGTTATTAGAACACTATTTCAGTTAGCCGTAATCTTAATAAATTTATGCGCCAGAATCATGAGTTATCTGAAACTACTTTAGGTAAAGATTTATATAATAGTATTTTTAAATCTGATGATAGCTTTAAAGCTGGTGGAAAAAATTTATTAAGTTAGTGGTTAGAAACTTAGTTTAACTTAGATTCATCGGTAATTTCTTAGCTAGTTAATGGTACCGGTAAATAGGTTAAAGCCGCTTTTGCCGAGATTCATGGTAATATAGAAGCAACTTTAAAAAATGAAAGAATACGCATTAACGGTACAGCAAAAGAAGCAAAAGAATCTACTAATAATGGAGCCACTTTAACTGCCGCAGAAACTTAGAAAAATGCAGCATATTAGGCAGCATTATAGGTACAAAATGCTTTGGTTCATTCAAATGAATTGGTTGGGAAATCTGAAACTGAATTACGAGAAAAATTGGCTGCAGTTCGTACAGAAATGGAGAGTTGGAAAACCGCATAGACAAATATCGTTCGGAATAATGAGGGTTTATCCAATTCTTGTAATTCTGCTCGTCAATCCTTAGCTGGCCTACATAATACAGTTCAAGAAGGCTAGGCTAAATTAGCAAAATTAGATACTGCAACTGGAAAATTACAAGGTATATCAAATTTTGTTTCACGTTATATAGGCGCGTATGCTATTATCCGTAAAGTTACATAGGCAGTTCGTGATGCTTTAAATAATATTAAAGAATTAGATGCAGCAATTACATCTATTGCCGTAGTAACCAATATGTCTTAGAAAGATTTATGGAGTAAAATAGGACAATATACTGCTATGGCATAGTAGTATGGAGTTATGACTAAGGATGTTTATACCGTATCATAGATTTTCTATCAATAGGGTCTATAGACTTCCTAGGTTATGTCTCTTACTACAGAAACTCTGAAGATGGCGAAAATTGCTGGAATTGACTATGCTGCTGCCGCGAATGCTATGACAGTTGCTGTACGTGCATATAATATTGAAATGTCTAATGCATAGATGGTAACTGACGTATATAGCGCATTAGCTGCAAAGTTTGCAGTTAGCTCGGCAGAAATTGCTAATGCTATGGAAAAGACTGCATCTTCTGCTGCGAGTGTTGGTATGACACTTTAGTCTACATCTGCTTTTATCAGCGTTATGGAGCAAACCACTCGTGAATCTGCTCAAAACATTGGTAGTGCGTTAAAATCAATTATATCTCGTTATGGTGAAATGAAAGCTTCTCCTGATAAATTATTAAATGTTGAAGGAGAAGAAGTAGCCTTTAATAAGGTTGATACCGCATTAGCTTCTATTGGAATTTCTATTAAAGATGCTTCTGGACAATTCCGTGATTTTGATGACGTAATTATGGAATTAGCATCAAAATGGAATACGCTAGATAATAATACATAGCGTTATATTGCTACTATTATGGCAGGTAACCGTTAGCAGTCTCGTTTTATTGCTTTAGTATCTAATTATGATGAATTATCTCGTGCTATGGATACTGCTACTAATGCTGAAAATGCAAGTATTGTTTAGGTTGCCAAGACTATGGATTCATTAGAATCTAAAGCTAATCAAGTCAAAAATGCTTTTTCATAGCTTTATTTAGATTTACATATTGAAGATGGATTAAAGAGTGCTTATGACTGGCTAACGCGGGTACTTAAGACTGTTGGAAAATTAGGCACTGCGTTTGGAGCTTTACCAACATTAGCAAACATTATTGGTTTAGGTACTGGTACTAAAAGTGTAATCAGTAATGTTTAGTAGATGATTAATGCTAAAAAATAGACAATTACTGCTGATGTTAGCTAGGCAGAAGAAGAAATAAATAGAATTAAAACAGAAATAGAAACTCCAAAGCAAATGCCGGTTAAAGTTAATGTAGACGATAGTTAGTTATAGCAAACTATGATGACTGTATAGACTTTAGCTTTACAAGGATTACGCGCTGGAGTAAATCCAAATGTTACAGACGCTCAATTTAATTAGGCTTTATCAAATAATAATTTGACAACAGTTTCAGGAAGATAGACAGCATTAGATGCTTTAGGCGTGAAATCTACTGATTAGAATTATGAAGCTATGAATAATTTTCTAGTACAGTTAGGACATGCCTCTGAAGCTCTATAGCATTTGGGCTCATCCGCTGAAGGCGCAGCAGAAACGGATGATAAAAAAACAACCTCTGGTGAATTGGCCGCATAGACGGATGATAAAAAATCAACCTCCGGCGAATCTGCAGCTGAGACTGATGATAAAAAAGTAACTTCCGGGGAAGCTGCCGCTTAGACTGATGAGAAAAAGGTGGTAGCCGGCGAATCTGTAGTTTAGACAGATGAGAACAAAGCTACTAAAGGTCAGGTAGCAGCACAAACTGATCAATAGAAGACTGAGACTGGTTTGGCAGCATCGCAAGCTAATTAGTAGGAAGCCACGAGCAGTTAGCTTGCTGCAATAGAAGATGAGGCTGAAGCAAATTCTAGTGCAAATAGCGCAGTTTAGAAGGCTCAAGCTGATTATGATGCCGCTCTTGCAGCTCGTGATAAAGCTCAAGCTGATGTCAATGCAGCGCGCGAAGCAGCGAATAGTGGAACTTAGATGCGTGGAGTAGCATTAGCAGCAGCAAAAGAACGTTTATATGCCGCTGAAACAGATCGACGAGCAGCCGAAGCTGCGTTAAAAAAAGCACAAGCTGATGAATAGGGAGCAATATCAGAATAGGAAGATACCAATGCTAATCGAGAAGATGCTTAGTCAGAACGTGAAAATGCTAATGCTAATCGTGATAATACAAATGCTAAGAAAACTGGCGGTGGTTGGGCTGGCCATGAAACCGGTATGCGTGTTACTGGATTATTATCTGGAGTCGCTCGTATGGCTGGTACTGCTGTTGTAGCTGCAGGAGCTCAACATTAGGATAAAAGTACAGATAATGTAGAAACATCTAAGATTTTAACAGGTGTCGGCAACGGCTTATCTATGGCCGGAACCGGAGCATCTATGGGAATGGCATTTGGTCCTTGGGGAGCAGCAATTGGTGCCATTGGTGGCTTCTTGGTAGGAGGACTAGGCGCAATTATTGATGGTGCGACTATGACACTAGAAGAAGAATTGGCCTTGTAGAAAGAAGAAGCAAAGAAAGCCGCGGACGATAGCATGAAAGCATAGGCAAAAACATTAGATTTAAGTAGTTAGATTGATAATATTAAGAAATTACGTGATACTATGTATAATTCTACCGATGATATGAAGGCTTATAAAGAAGCGATGGGTTCTCTAGCTTCATAGTATCCATCTTTAATTTCTACATATGATGAAGCTGGAAATGCTATCATTGATTTACAAGCTTCTGAATAGTTATTAGCAGAAACACGTCTTTAGGCCAGTACTGCTGCAAAAACGGCTGCACGTGAGGAAGCGGAGACTCGTGCAAAAACAATAGGGGTTATAGAATCTATTGGTTCTCTTTTGCCTAGTAGTACAGTGGATACTAATGATCCAAAGTTAAGGGCACATGAAAGTATATATTATAAATAGGAAGAAAATGGTTTTAAGCATGGTTTTAAGATGTTAGACGGACGTTATAAAAAATTAAATGAGCGTATGTCTTAGAATAATGGCGGAAAAACATTTGATTAGATGACTGGTACAGAAATATTAGATTTTGCTAATAATTATCAAGGAAATGATGAATATATAAATTCGTATATTTAGGATTATTTAATTAAGAATAGTTAGGGAAAATATGAATTCAATCCTAATAAAGAATTTACATTTGCTAAAAATATAGATTAGATTAATAATAAACTTAAAGAAGTTCATGAAGCTTTAGGCTTTGATGCAAAATCTGGTGTTTCATCTAATAAAGATTATCTTTATGGTTTTATGGGTTGGGATCCAGAAATAGAATTAACTGCTGAGAATTTAAGACAGGTTGAAATTAAATTACAAGAAAGATTATCTAATTATAAAGGAATAGTAGAAACTTTGGACTAGCAAATTCCTGTAGCAGATGCTTAGGAAGCTGTAAACAATTAGTTGTTGTCTGCGGATGCAGGAAAAGGAGCAAAAATTTCTAATTCTGGTATTGCATCTAAATTAATTGCTAATCGATTAGAAACAGTGGCACAAGATAAACATGGTTTAACCGCGGGAGCTTGGGCTAGAACTGAAGATAAGGATTTGGCCGCGTAGTATGAAGCTGAAAAGGCTTAGGCTACCCGTGTAGTAGTTAATTGGTTTACAGGGATGTCAGAAGGAGTACTAGATGAAACACTTGAAGCATTTGGCTCTATGACAGAATATTTTTCTGTTGATGATATGTTAGCGGCTTTAGGATATAAAGATCAACAAGATTTTATTAATAGAGCTGGCTTTGAAAAGCCAGAAGATGCACAAGCTGTTTTAGATAGTTGGCAACAAGCCTTTATTGATAATAATTAGGCAAATAGAGATAGAATTTTAAAAACTATTTATCAAGTTGATGATGCAACTGGTAAGATTGATTTTACTAATATTAATAGTAAATTAATGGGTATCGCAAAGATAGAAGATGGTGATGCCGAGATAGATAATATTGGGTCTTTCTTTAAAGAGAAGGCAGAGCATCCAATTATTTCTAAATATGCAGATTACTTTACTTCTTAGTTAGTAGATATAGATCGCATAGCAGATGATGGTTATACGCAATTAGCAAGTACAAGATTAACTACATTACAGAATTTAGCGAATAAAATAGCAGATATAAATGATTCTTAGTTATAGAATGATTTGTTTTCAACTATTACAAAAATTGATTTTTCTGATTTTAATTCAATTTAGAGTGCTATAGATGCATTAAATAAAGCTAAAACCGATGAAAATAGTCCACAAATCGATGCTATAATTAATCAATTATAGGATGCGGCTGAACAATTAGTATTTAATGTTAATACATTAGCTGAAAATTTAAAAACATCTATTGCTAATGCAGCTAAAGATATCAGTTCATTATTAAGTGCTAATAAGAGTGGAATGTCTTTTGACAGCGCACTTACAGCTTTCAATAATTTAAATTTAAAAGATTTTTCATTTGACGAAATATTTAATTATGATGCTGCGTTAGGGCAATACGTTTATACGCGTGAAGGATTATAGTAGGCAATTGCTTAGCAAGAAGCTAATATGGCTATTAATTTACAATAGCTAAGTGATACTAATAAGATTTATACTGAATAGATTACTGTGACTGGTAAAGATGGAGAAACATAGTAGCTTAATATTGATAATCCTGATACTCTAAATTATTCTAATAAAGATACATTAAAGAAAGATATTTTTGATTCATTAGGAGCCGATACATCTGATTAGACTAAAATTGTTTGGGAAAATTTGATTGAGGGTTATTATAATGATGCTACTATAGTTGAACATACAAGAGAAACTTTTGAAAAATATATTTAGAATATAATTACAGAAAATAATGATGCCGCGACGGAAGCAGAGTAGTTATATAATACATATATAGCAAATAAAAAACATACCTTATATCAATCAATTGATTGGACTTCACTTGCGTTAGGTACGGATTTTACGAATAATAATCGTGATATGGCTGTGCTACTGGCCGAAGAATTAGGAATGTACGTTGATGGTGTATGGAATACAGTAGATGGATTAGAAGCTACAAATGAAGAAATATTAGATGAATATTTGGCTCAATTATATAAGAATAAAGCAGATGCAGATAAATTAATTGAGGCGGCTAAGAGACGTGTTACTAGTAATATTGCTACGAGTAAAAAAAATTAGGCATCATCGGCACTTTCAGAAATATTAGCGGGTGATTTCGAAGGTGCTAAATTATCTGAAGAAAGTATTGCTTTTATTACGGATTTATAGCAATAGGACTTATTAGATAGCTTTACATTAGATGCTGATACTGGCCTTTTATAGGATAAATTAGGAGAAACGTTTGAGCCAATTAAGGCTGCATTGGAAGTTTATTAGTCTAATGTATTTAATGGTATTTATGAGACTATTTAGGAACGAAATTAGGCTTATAGCTCAGTTATTACATCTGCATTTTCTAAGAATAATTCAATAAAAAATATATTGTCTAATGGTAACACATTAGATTTATCTACGCTAGAGAATGCTTTTACCACCTTGGGCATTGAATGGGCAAGCGTATTTGGACAAGATGAAAATGGAGGTTGGAGCTGGACAGAAGGGTTTGAAGATTCTTTATCAACAGATATGCTTGGGCAAACCACCATTATTAATTGGGATGAATTTATTAAAGATCTATAGGCTCATGGTGTGGATATTACTAAAGATAATATTAAAGAATATAATAAGTGGTATAGAGCATATATTGACGGACAAATTTCAGAGTTAGAAAATACGGATGCTAAGGCGGCTACTAGTGCTATATCTACTTTATCTTCCGCTAAAATAGGTAATAATGTAAATGTATAGGCATTAAAAGATGTAGGTATTGATATTTCAAAATTAGATGAAGATAATGATGGCATTTATGAAGTAATTTCTGAATATGAGCGTGATTCTTGGATTGCTGCTATTGATACTTCTAAGATTGAAAATGAGGAATTAAAACAATCTATTATAGACCAATAGAAATCTATTGCAAAAAAAAGAAATCAATTTGCTGGGCTAAAAACTGGTATTGGGACTCGTATTAGTGGAGATGACGCAAAAACATTTGCACAAGCTTTTAATCAAGGGGATACGGAAGAGTAGATTAGAGCTTTCATGGACGCAAATGATTATGTATATGATTCTTTGACTGATGAGTGGAAAGCTACCGGTGATACAATAGCACATTTAAACGATCGTCTAACACAATTAGCAATTCAACCAGGTGATCATCAATAGGAAATTAATGAATTATAGGCGGCCATTAATACTCTAGAATATGAATTAACCGGTGGAAAACAAAATGAAGCTTTATCTGATATTCTTAGTAATTATTCTAATGCTTCTCAGGATGTAGTCGCAGCTTTTAAAACTGCATTTAAAGATACTGTTAATAAAGATGGTACTGCAATTAATTGGGATCAATACTTTAAAGCTAACACTGAAGGAGGCTTTGATGTTGATGTTAGCGGCTTAATTGAAACATTACGGAATGTTGGTGTAGAATTTAATGAAGCTATATAGACCGAATTAAATGGGATTGCGGATACTTATTTAGAAAATATTGCAACAGCTTAGAATTATGCTACTTCTGGGGCATCTTCATTAGCTGAAGTGGATAGCTTCAAATAGTCGTATAAGGATATTGTTGGACAAGATTTAGATACGAACGCATTTACATATGATAGTGTGTTGCAGTCCTTCACACTTGATCCTGTTTATATGGAAAACTACATTAATGCTCAAAAAGCAAGTTTAGCTGCATTAGGATATACAAATGATTTTATAGAAGCTTATATTAAAGATTAGACAGAATCTATTATTTAGGAAAATATTGATGTTACAGAACTCTTAAGTACTACTAATAAAGAAAGAAAGTTAGAACTTAGACATACACTAGAAAATTCTTTATAGAGTTTAAGCAATTTTGAAAGTATTGGTTAGTAGGCATCAGAGATGCTGTCTACAAAAGAATTAAATAAACTATTAGGCACAAGAGAACTTTCTGAAGCTTATAATGATGTTATTATTTCTGTTTTAGAATCTGGTGGAGAAAATGCGGTTAATCTTTTAAAACAAATTAAAGGCAATAATGTTTCTAGCGATGAATTAGTAGCTGTATATAATGCAGCTATGGATCCATTACGTACTGCTACAGAAGATTTAACTAAAGGCGTTGGTGAAACTGTTTCTGGTATTAGTATTGGTATCATGGAATAGGCTGGCTATGAGTTAGAGCGATTAGGTGATGGTACAGCTATTATTAAGCAGGTATCTGATTCTGTAGAAGGCATGGTCGCGGCATATTTAGCAATTTATTAGCAGATGTAGAAAACGGCTGGCGCAACTTAGGCAGATTTAAATAATGCGTATGCTAAGGTTCTAACTGCTAATGATTAGAAGCGTATTGATACTTTAGAGGCATTGGAAAATGCTTCTGGCATGACTTATGAAGCTTTTGGCGAGATTTTAAATCAATATGGATCTAATATTGGTGAAGAATACGGTAAGAGTTTAGAATATGTAATGGCTCATTAGCAAGACTTTGGTATTGAATCTGATGGTTTTGGAAAAGTTCGTATTACTGATTTTGCTTAGTTTGCGAATAAAATGCAACTAGATTTTGATAGCCCAGAATATATGGAAGCTTATAGTAATTGGGTTGATAATTTAATTGAAACACGCGATAATACAGTAAAGCAAGTATTTACAGAAAAGGTTTCAGATGAAATATCATCTTTAACGGAAGCAAAAGCGGGATAGTCTATTAATGTATCTTATCTAAGAAAGTCACTTGATAAAGTTGGCGTTGCACTAGAAGATGTAATTAAAGGTTATGGCGTTAAGTTAGAAAATGATGTTTTAACTATTAACGCCGGCGCGAATATTCCTGGATTAATTTAGGCAGTAGCTTAGGAAGCAGCGAAAGCGGGTGCAATGCTACCAGAACAGATGGCTGAATTAGCAGATACTGTTGAGTCTATGCTAAGTGAAATGACTGATAGTATTAAAAGCGGAATTAATGGAGAATTAAATAATGTTGATGCATAGAAATTGAATACTTGGTATCGTGAATAGTAGCGTCAACGTTATGAAGCTGAAGGCGTTGCTCCAGAAAATATGTAGATTAAAGATCTACAATTTACTAAAACCGCGGATGGATTAAAAGTATCTAGCGAGAATGCAAGAGAATTATATTAGATAATAAATAATATAGACGGAATTTAGGGACGTTTAGTATTTAATGAATTAAAAGATAATTTAATTGCTACTGATGATAATTTTAAATCTGTTGCTGCTTCAGCGGCATATTTAGATAATATAGAAAAAGATATTGATAAACGCACACGTAATAATGCATAGCGTAATCTTGCAAAAGAAAGATGGAATATACATCAAACAAATGAAACAATTAAAGATCCCGCGAAAAGAAAATATTCTGGTATTACAGAATTAGAGGAATTAAATGGTAACGGTAGTGCATATTATCGTAATTTATTAAAAGATAGTCAAGGGCATTTAACCAATGAGACTGCAGCTCTTATGACATATACAGATCAAAAATTAGGAAAAACTAAACAAAAAGTACATATGTTAATTGATCCAGAATATATGATTGATCCTCAATCTGGTGAAGTAGCTACAGATACCATTAATAAATATATTGAAGAATTAATGAAAAAGAATCCTGCAAATATTGAGGAACTCATTGAATTAGACGCAGAAGGTATTGAAATTGACGGACAACATATCGCTGGAATGCTATTAGATGTAAAAGATGCTGCTGATGTGACGGCGAGTGCTTTTGATGCATCTGCTACTACGATATAGGAATTAAGTACCGCTTGGGCGCTCGCACGAGAAGGTATAGAGGTGCCTGATGATAGTGATTATATTGATTAGTTAAAAGAAGAAGTTAGTTTAACACAGTAGATTCAAAACATCCGTGCGACCACAGAAGATGATTCTTTTAAATTTATGGAGAATGATATTCCTTCTGGGCAAAATAATCCATTAAATTATTTTGAAAATTGGGCAACTGCTTATGAGAAAATAAACGAATCTGTAAGTGGCGGAAAAGGAAAAACGGGATTTATGGCTTATGAAGACTTCTATAATATTGTTACTGAGATGAATAATCTAGTAAGTTTGACCGGTAATGCGGTACAACTAGGTAAAGATGTAGAAGGTAATGCCATGTATCTTGATGGCTCATTAGAATCAGCCGCTGCTTTAATCGAGCGAGGCGCTGGCGCATTAAAAGTTACGGCTAATGGAGATTTAAAAGTAGATTTAAGCAGCATTGGCGTTAGTTTTTCTAGTGGAGCAACAGACTTAAATAAGAATGTAGATGCCGGTATTGAGGCTTTAGCATAGTCTCAAATAGATATGCTTGATAGTATGATTAAGATGCTTGAAGTTGTGGTTGCTATGGAATCTTTAGGAGATATAGATGTTAGCGGCGATAATGTAATTGATCTTGATGAAGTATTTAAAATCGAATTTAATAAAGAAACTGGCGAAGAAGAGATTGTTGCTTTTACTAAAGAATATAGTGACTGGAGAGCTGAAATTATTGCTCAAATTACTGAAGGCAATGCTAAATATAATAAAGATTTAGC
>AUXO010450937.1_pt1 | contig 10971 bp, 9 predicted proteins | sample 768731 | NCBI WGS metagenome assembly AUXO01 (sample SAMN02715735, study PRJNA202380) | gut metagenome | biome: sheep rumen | host: Ovis aries | place: New Zealand: Palmerston North
TTGAACGTTGAACATTGAACGAGGGACATTATAATTTTCGAAAATTAAAAATAAAATTTCAAACATGGATTACAAGAAATCAAAAGCTCCTGTCAACACCGTAACACACAACCTCATGGATCTCTGTGACGAGACGGGTAACATCTATGAGAGTGTGGCTATCATTGCCAAGCGCGCTAACCAGATCTCGGTGCAAATCAAGGAAGACCTGTCGAAGAAACTGGCTGAGTTCGCCTCTTACAACGACTCACTGGAGGAAGTGTTCGAAAACCGCGAGCAGATTGAAATCTCGCGCTACTACGAGAAGTTGCCGAAGCCCACGCTGTTGGCCACTCAGGAGTTTATTGAGGGAAAGGTCTATTACCGTGATCCCACCCGTGATGCCCAGCCTGCTGAGGCATAATAGTTCTGAACCATTTTTTACACGTGTAATTCAACATGATACAACGCAAACAAACGTTGTTCTTGCTGGCAGCGTTCATCCTTACTATTGTGTGCATGTGCATGCAGGTGGCTACGCTCTATGGCAACGAAGGCATTGTCTTTGCCAAGGTGTATAACCTCTGGCTGAGCGACGGACAGGGACATCACACGTTCCGCTCGGCTCCGCTTTTCGCCTGTCTGGTACTGTCGGCATTGTTGTCGCTGGTCACCATCTTCATGTATATGAAGCGCAAGCTGCAAGCGACGATGTGCTTGATCAACATGGCGTTGCTGGTCGTTTGGTTCCTCTTGCTGGCCGTGTTGCCTCAGCGCATAGGCGGCTCGATGGTGCTGGAGTGGACGGTAGTCCTGCCAGCTGTCAGCATCCTGCTGCAGTTTATGGCGCGACGTGGCATCCTGGCCGACGAGAAGCTGGTGCGTTCGCTTGACCGCATTAGATGATACGCGCAAGCCTTTCTACAAAGTAATTGATAGCCCTCCTTGAAAGTTATGGAAGTAAAATCAGCCGAATTCGTGATTTCTGCCCCGATGGTCTCGCTGTGTCCCAAAGACACCAAGCCGGAGTTTGCCTTTATCGGGCGCTCAAACGTAGGCAAGTCGAGTCTCATCAACATGCTGGCTAAAAACAAAAAGCTGGCTAAGACCTCGGCTACACCGGGCAAGACACTCCTGATCAACCATTTTATAATAAATAAGGAGTGGTACTTGGTCGATTTGCCTGGCTATGGTTATGCCAAGCGTTCGAAGAAGGAGGTGGCAAAGCTGGATCAGATGATACGCGGCTACATTCTGGGACGCGAACAACTGGTGAACGTCTTCGTGCTCGTTGACATAAGACTGGAGCCGCAGCCCATCGACTTGGAATTCATCAACTGGCTTGGAGTGTCGAGCATACCATTCTCCATCGTCTTTACTAAAGCCGACAAACTGACGGCTGCCAAGGTGCGTGCCAATGTAGCCGCCTATGAGCAGAAGATGCTGGAGACGTGGGAGGAGATGCCGCCTTATTTCGTCACATCGTCAGAGAAAGGTGCAGGCCGCGATGAGGTGCTCGGCTATATTGAGCAGATTAACAAAGAACTCAAAAATTCATAACGCTTGAAGTAGATGCCCAAGGAAATACCTTATCTTGACGTACAGAATCTGACCAAAACATTTGGTTCTCTTGTGCTTTTCGAGAACATCAGCTTTTCTATTGCAGAGGGACAAAAGGTGGGGCTTATCGCCAAGAATGGTACGGGCAAATCGACCTTGCTCTCTTTGCTGGCGGGCAAGGACGGCTATGACAGTGGCTCCATCATCTTCAAGCGCGACTTGAAGGTGGGCATCTTAGAGCAGTCGCCTAAGTTTGACCCAAAGGAGAGTGTGCTCGATGCCTGTTTCAATCATGAGGGGAATCCTGAAAAGGTGCTTCGGGCAAAGCAGATTCTCACGCAGCTCAAGATACGTGACTTGCAACAGCCTATGGGGCAGTTGTCAGGTGGACAGCAGAAGCGCGTGGCACTGGCCAATGTGCTAATCTTGGAACCCGACTTGCTCATTCTGGACGAGCCTACCAACCATCTTGACCTTGAGATGATTGAATGGCTGGAAGGCTTCCTGAACCGTGGACGTAAAACGCTTCTCATGGTTACACACGACCGCTATTTCCTGGATCGGGTGTGTTCAGTCATTCTCGAGATTGACGACCGTACTATCTACACCTATCGTGGCAACTACTCCTATTATCTGGAGAAACGGCAGGAGCGCATTGACAATCGCCGTGCCGAAATAGCACGTGCGAACAATCTCTACCGTACAGAGCTCGAATGGATGCGACGCATGCCACAGGCACGAGGACATAAGGCCAAGTACCGTGAAGATGCCTTCTACGAGTTGGAACGTGTGGCAAAGGCCCGTATAGAGGAGCGCCAGATGAGGCTCAAGGCATCAAATGTGTATATAGGAAGCAAAATCTTTGAATGTCAGTATGTCTCGAAAGCCTTTGCGCAGGCTTCATCGTCTGACGACTTGATCATTCTCAAGGATTTCTATTATAATTTCTCCCGGTTTGAGAAGTTGGGCATCGTGGGCAACAATGGTACTGGCAAATCGACCTTCATCAAGATGCTGTTGGGCGAGATGGAGCCAGATGCCGGTAGAATCATCATTGGCGAGACGGTGCGTTTCGGCTATTTCTCACAAGAGGGACTGCAGTTTGACGAACAGCAAAAGGTGATTGACGTGGTGCGCGATATTGCCGAGTATGTTGACCTCGGCTCGGGCCGTCACCTCTCGGCCAGTCAGTTCCTACAGCACTTCCTCTTTACTCCCGAACAGCAACATAATTATGTGTATAAGCTGTCGGGGGGCGAGCGCCGCAAGCTCTATCTCTGCACCGTGCTCATGCGCAATCCGAACTTTTTGGTGCTCGACGAGCCTACCAATGACCTTGACATCGTGACGCTTCAGATCCTGGAAGAATACTTGCAGGACTTCCCCGGATGTGTCATCGTGGTGTCACACGATCGCTACTTCATGGACAAGGTGGTTGACCATTTGCTGGTGTTTAAGGGACAGGGAAAAATACAGGACTTCCCCGGTAATTACACACAGTACAGGGACTTCGAAGCAATGAACTCCAACGGCGATACGCCTGGTCTGGGGAAGAATGCCGTGAACGAAGAGAGAGAGAACAGTGACTCTTCTCGCGGGCAGAAACAGACATCCGATGCCGCTAAAAGAAAACTTACGTTTAAAGAAAAACGTGAGTATGAACAGTTGGAGAAAGACATCGCGGTGCTGGAAGCAGAGAAGAAACAGATAGAGGAGGCACTCTGCGGAGGAACGACTTCGGTAGATGAGATCACACAGATGAGTAAGCGACTTCCGTTGCTCAACGAAGAATTAGACGAAAAGTCGATGCGCTGGCTGGAACTCTCAGAGTATGTGTGATGGCGGTTGACGTCGTAGATAGAATAACCTTAGAAGAAAAAGCAAATTCCACATGGCTCAGCAATATCCTTCCCGTTTATTGGAACGCTCTGTTCAGGAGTTCTCAAAACTCCCGGGCATAGGGCGGAAGACAGCTTTGCGGCTGGTGCTTCATCTGTTGCGCCAGTCAACGGAGGATGTGGAACACTTCACCGAGGCGCTGACTACGATGAAGCACGAAGTGAAGTTCTGTAAGGTGTGTCATAACATCAGTGACGAGGACGTGTGTCCTATATGTCGTGATCCCCGGCGTGACGAGACCGTGGTCTGTGTGGTCGAGAACATTCAGGACGTGATGGCTATAGAGAATACACAGCAGTTTCATGGACTCTATCATGTGTTGGGGGGCATCATCTCGCCTATGGACGGTATAGGTCCTGCTGATCTGGAGATTGAATCGCTCGTGAAGCGAGTGGGAGAGGGTGACGTGAAAGAAGTCATACTGGCGCTGAACCCCACGATGGAGGGCGATACCACCAATTTCTATATATTCAGGAAACTGGCGCCCTTTGACGTGAAGGTGAGCGTGATTGCACGCGGCATCAGCGTAGGCAATGAGTTGGAATATACCGATGAAGTCACGCTGGGGCGCTCTATCCTGAACAGAACGCCATTTGACGGGAAATAAAGAAAAAAGTGATACGATATGAATGAAATTGTAAAGACGTTAAAGATTATCTATTGGTTGATGGTTACCATGACACTTGCTATGGCTTTAGTGTTTGAATATATTGTTGAAGACACTGTAGGCATGGAAGCAGATCCTACCTTTGAATATGTCTGGCAATCGATAGCCGTCCTGATTTCATTGGGCGGATTGGTCTTGGCCTTACGCTTATTCAAAATCAAGGCAGTGGAGCAGCAAATTAAGGAAAAGCCCTTGACACACTATATGACAATGAGCAAAGTACGATTTGCACTGATAGAAGGTATCACATTGTTTAATCTCGTTGGCTATTTCCTGTTCCTCAATCCATCGTTCGTGTGGTTGGCCTTGATTACAGGCATGGGCTTCTTCTTCATCTACCCGTCGAAGGAACGCCTCATTAACGAAACTGGTTACATGGAAGAATGAAACTGAGCGTCATCATAGTAAACTATAATGTGCGCTACTACATAGAACAGTGCATCAATAGTGTCGAGCGAGCCACAAAGGACATCGAGACTGAGATATTCGTTGTTGATAATCACTCAACAGATGGCTCTGTGCCATATCTTCGTCGTCGGTTTGGCAAGCGTATTGAACTCATTGAGAGTAATCATAATTTAGGCTTCGCACGAGCCAATAATAAGGCCATACGTGAATCAACAGGCGAGTATGTGCTGTTGCTGAATCCTGATACCTTCGTCGGCGAAGATGCCATAAGACAGGTCGTTGACTTTTTGGATGCTCATCCGAAGGCTGGTGGCATAGGCGTGAAGATGCACAATGCTGACGGCACATTGGCACGAGAGTCACGACGCGGAATACCTACGCCCTTCGTCTCCATGCTGAAGATGTTCGGATTTTCCAAGCGTTACTACATGAGCTATCTGTCATGGGACGAACCGGGACGGATAGAAGTGATTAGCGGCGCTTTCTGCATGGTGCGCCGTAAGGTGCTCGACGAGGTAGGACTGTTAGATAAGGACTTCTTCATGTATGGTGAGGATATCGACCTGTCCTATCGCATCTTGAAAGGCGGATATGAGAACTGGTTCGTGCCAGCCAATATCCTGCACTATAAAGGAGAATCGACTCAGAAATCGTCGTTCCGCTATGTTCACGTGTTCTATCAGGCCATGATCATCTTCTTCCGCAAGCACTATGGCCACTTGTCGCTTCTCTTTACCATCCCCATACAGGTTGCTATCTATCTGCGGGCTTTTATTGCCTTGATAGGCATGCAAAACTCTAAAATGTGGCATTCCATAGGACTGGGATATGACAAGGACTTTGCCACACAGTTCTGTTTCATCGGTTCTGGCGCGATGCTCAATGAGTGTAAGAAGCTGGCCCGGCGAAAGGCGCTTGATGCAACTTTCTGCAAGAACATTGAGGAAATAGGGGCGTGCGATGTGCTGGTGTTCGAGGTTGATGACAAATACAACTATGAAGACGTGTTGGCCTATGCCCGCGAGCATGCAGGGACATTCGAGATAGGAACCTATAGCAGGAAGAACCACGTACTTATTACTCCTAAAGAAATCATTCAATGAAGCACGTGCGACTCAGGGCTATGGAGCCTGAAGACCTGGATATGCTCTATCGTATAGAGAACGATTCACAGCTATGGGACGTTGGTGCTACAAACGTTCCTTATTCGCGTTATTTGCTTCACGAGTTTATATCAAACGCGACAGGCGATATATATACCGACCGACAGGTCCGCCTGATGATTGAAAACGAGGACGGGGCTGTTGTCGGCATGGCTGATGTCATGAACTTTGATCCTCGCCACCTGAGGGCCGAAGTGGGAATCGTGATAGAACGTGCCTGTCGCCGTCAGGGCTATGCCACTGATGCGATTCGTCAGATTATTGATTATTCCCGGACGGTATTGCACCTTCATCAGTTGTTCGCTTTCGTTGGCTGCGACAATCCTGCCTCTGTAGAGCTGTTCAGCAAAGTCGGCTTCACTCGTGAGGCGGAACTGAAGGATTGGCTCTACGATGGAAAAGACTATCATGCAGCCGTCATCATGCAATATCTTCTAAACTAAAGCTTACACTATGGGAGAGCAATTATTAGATCAACTCAATGAGAGTCAGCGTGCTGCTGTGGAGTATTGCGACGGCGCTTCGCTGGTGATTGCCGGTGCCGGTGCCGGTAAAACGCGCGTGCTGACATACAAGATAGCTTATCTGTTAGACGTAATAGGGCTGAAGCCTTGGAACATTCTGGCACTTACGTTTACGAACAAGGCTGCACGTGAGATGCGAGAGCGTATCGAGCAGTTGGTCGGAACCGAATCTGCCCGCTATCTGCAGATGGGCACCTTTCATTCGGTCTTCTTTCGAATTCTTCGTAACGAGGCTGAGAAAGTGGGCTACTCTTCAAACTTTACCATCTATGACCAAAGTGACAGCCGCTCACTCGTGAAGAATATCTGCAAAGAGATGGGGCTTGACGACAAGCAATACAAGCCCTCGGCTGTGAGTGATGCCATCTCAATGGCAAAGAATCGTCTGATCATGCCTCAAGCCTTTTCGGTCAGTTCGCTTTTCGATTCCAAGCATCCAAAGGTGGCTGAGGTATATCAGCGCTATATGGAACGCTGCAAACAGGCCAATGCCATGGACTTCGACGACTTGTTGGTGCGTATCTATCAGCTCTTTGAAGACCATGAAGACGTGCGTCAGCGATATGTGGAGCGATACCATTACGTGCTGGTTGACGAGTATCAGGACACCAACTATGTGCAGCAGAAAATCGTTTATCAGCTCACGCGCGAACGACAGCGTGTGTGCGTGGTGGGTGACGATGCACAGAGCATCTATAGTTTCCGAGGGGCTAACATTGACAATATCCTTAATTTCAGAGAGGCATATACAGGGGCGCGTCTGTTTAAACTGGAGCGCAACTATCGCTCCACGCAATTAATAGTAGAGGCTGCCAACAGTCTGATTCGAAAGAATGAACGTCAAATCCCGAAAGAGGTATATAGTCGTAATGAGCATGGAGAGCGATTGACACTGAAGCCTGCATACAGCGATAAGGAAGAGGCCATGATTGTCTGCAAAGACATAGTAAGACTGAAGCGCGAAGAGCATGGCGAGTATAGTGACTTTGCCATTCTGTATAGGACTAATGCCCAGAGCCGTGCGTTTGAGGAACAGATGCACAAGATGAACATACCATATCGAATCTACGGAGGCATGTCTTTCTATCAGCGTAAGGAAATCAAGGATGTGATAGCCTATTTCCGCGTGGTCACCAATCCTGACGACGAGGAGGCGCTGCGACGAATTATCAACTATCCTACGAGAGGAATTGGTGACACGACACTCTCTAAGATTGTGAATGCAGCTGCTGCAAATGGCGTGTCTCTATGGCAAACAATGCAAAACATGCGGCACTATGGCTTGACCCTAAGCGCTGCGGCTGCCGGAAAGGTTGAAACCTTCCGTCAGATGATTGAGGGATGGCGCGGCAGACTTGCTTCGGAAGACGTCTATCAGCTGGGAAAAGCCATTGTCATGGAAAGCGGTATCTCAAAAGAAATCTATGGAAGCCGTGAGCCGGAATATGTGGCAAGACAGGAAAATCTGGAGGAATTTCTCGGCAGTATGCAGGACTTTGTGGAAAGCCGTAAAGAGGAAGGAATGGAGGAAAACATTTCTTTAGGCGATTTCTTGCAGGAAGTTGCATTGCTGACGGATCTGGATAGTGACGACAATGCTGAGCAGCCTAAAGTGTCGCTAATGACGGTTCATAGTGCTAAAGGTCTTGAGTTCCCAACGGTCTTCGTGGTGGGATTAGAAGAGAATATATTTCCTTCACCTATGTCCACCAACTCTATGCGAGAGCTCGAAGAAGAACGCCGGTTGCTCTATGTCGCCATCACACGCGCCGAGAAGCATTGCATTCTCACTTGTGCACAGAACCGTTTCCGCTATGGACGAATGGAGTATGATACGCCCTCGCGTTTTATTCGTGATATTGACCCTTCACTCTTGTATGTTGACGACGGGAACCACCGTCCTGACAATGACGCAGAACGTGCTTTCACTCAAAGAACTACAAGTGCAAGCACGGCTTACAGACCTTCTTTCCAACAAGCTCCCAATACTCGTCAGACAATCTCTCAAAGCGTTGCGCCTCACTATCGGCCAGTTTCCTCTAAGCCTGTAGCATCTGGAACTGAAGAAGGAATGCATTCACTTCGTGAGGGCATGACGATAGAGCATCAGCGCTTTGGCATCGGGACGGTGCTGAAAGTAGAGGGGACGGGAGAAAACGAAAAGGCAACTGTAGAATTTCGTAATGCGGGAACGAAGCAGCTGCTTCTGAAATTTGCAAAGATAAAGATATTGAAGTAATGATTAATGATGAATCAGTCGCTCGGAAACGATTGGCGCTATCATCATTTGTAGGTAAAGACCGAGAAAAGCAAGTGCGTTTTCGGTCTTTTTCCGTATAAAAGATGTATTTTTGCAATAAAATACAGAAAAATCATGAAACTCTCAGAACTACATACTGGCGAAAAAGGCATCATCGTGAAAGTGCAAGGACATGGCGGCTTTCGCAAGCGTATCATAGAAATGGGATTTGTCAAGGGAAAAGAAGTGGAAGTACTGCTCAATGCACCTTTGCAGGATCCTGTGAAATATAAGATTATGGGCTATGAGGTGTCGTTGAGACATCAGGAGGCCGAGATGATTGAGGTGGTGAGCGAAGCGGAAAAGGATAAGATTGTTCAGCGTCTTGCAGAGAAGGAGAATCTTTCGGCGCTTACCATCGATTCGACTCTCCATGAAGACGACTATCTGCAGCACGTGGCTTTGGAGAAACGTCGCGTCATCAATGTTGCGCTCATTGGTAATCCTAACTGCGGCAAAACTTCGCTCTTCAACCATGCCTCCGGGGCTCATGGCCATGTGGGCAACTATTCTGGCGTGACGGTTGATGCGTCGGAGGCCCATGCTTCAATGTTCGGCTATGAGTTCAATCTGATAGACTTACCAGGTACTTATTCGCTTTCTTGCTACTCTCCGGAGGAACTGTATGTACGTAGGTACTTGACAGAGCAAATACCAGATGTGGTGATCAACGTGATTGACTCTACAAATCTGGAACGCAATCTGTACTTAACCACTCAGCTCGTAGATATGAATATGAGACTGGTGGGAGCACTGAATATGTACGATGAGTTTGAACGTCGCGGAGACCATGTGAACCTGGAAACACTTTCAACGCTCTTCGGAATGCCGATTGTTCCTACATCGTTCAAAAAAGGTGCCGGCATTAAAGAACTGTTCCGTGCTGTCATTCAGGTCTATGAGGGAGCAAATAGACACGCCCGGCATTTGCATATCAACTATGGACACGAGATAGAAGATGGTATCAGCCATATCCAGAAGTATCTGAAACGTGACAGTGATTTGCGCCAGCGTTATTCTACGAGGTATCTGGCCATTAAATTACTGGAACACGACACCCATATTGAGAACTTCATGGCAAAAGAAGCAGAAGTCGCAAATATCTTAGTGGCGCGCGACAGGGCTTCTGCTCGCGTGCAGGAAGAGACGGGAAGTGACTCGGAAACTGCCATCATGGATGCTAAGTACGGATTTATCAATGGTGCGCTGACTGAGGCTGAGTATGAGACAGGAACCAAAGAAGACACTTATCGCACTACCCATATTATTGACCGGGTCTTGTCGCATAAGTATTTGGGATTTCCAATCTTCTTCTTCCTGCTCTATGTGATGTTCGAGACGACTTTCTCTTTGGGGCAGTACCCAATGGACTGGATTGAAGCGGCAGTCGGCTGGTTGGGGGATAGGGTAGGCACTATGATGCCCGATGGCCCACTTCGCTCTCTGGTCGTTGATGGAGCTATTGCAGGTGTGGGTTCGGTCATTGTGTTTTTACCTCAGATACTGATCCTGTATTTCTTTATCTCTTTGATGGAGGATTCTGGCTATATGGCGCGTGCAGCCTTCATCATGGATAAGCTGATGCACAAGATGGGACTTCACGGTAAGTCCTTTATTCCATTGATTATGGGATTCGGATGCAATGTACCAGCCGTGATGGCTACCAGAACGATTGAGAGTCGGAGGTCACGGCTGATTACGATGATGATACTTCCCTTCATGTCCTGTTCGGCACGCTTACCTATTTATATAATGATAGCAGGAACTTTCTTCACGCTTCAATATCGTTCCTGGGTGATGCTTTCACTGTATGTGGTCGGCATCTGTATGTCAGTAGTGGTGAGTAAGTTGTTCTCCTCTTATCTTGTGAAAGGGCAAGATACGCCATTTGTGATGGAATTGCCTCCATACAGATGGCCAACAGCCAAGGCTATAGGTCGCCATACGTGGGAGAAGGGAAAGGAATATCTGAAGAAGATGGGCGGCATCATTCTCGTGGCATCGGTCATTGTGTGGGCAATGGAATATTTCCCTCACGATGAGTCACTCACAGTTCAGCAACAGCAGGAACAATCTATTATCGGTCGTATCGGCAAGACGATAGAGCCTGTGTTTAAGCCCCAAGGCTTCAACTGGAAAATGGACGTCTCGCTCATAGCGGGTGTCGGCGCGAAGGAAATCGTGGCTTCGACAATGGGCGTACTATATAGTGGAGACAATTCATTTGCTGATGACGATTCTTTCAGTGATGACAGCGAGAAATATACACATCTGCGCCAACAAATGCTTCAAGACGGCATCACTCCACTGGCTGCCTATTGCTACTTGCTCTTCATCCTGCTTTACTTTCCTTGTATAGCTACGATAGTGGCAATCAAGAACGAAACTTCATCGTGGCGGTGGGCACTCTTTGCTGCTGGTTATACGACATGTCTGGCATGGATCGTTTCTGCTGTTGTCTATCAGGTAGGG
>AUXO011472392.1_pt1 | contig 10971 bp, 11 predicted proteins | sample 768731 | NCBI WGS metagenome assembly AUXO01 (sample SAMN02715735, study PRJNA202380) | gut metagenome | biome: sheep rumen | host: Ovis aries | place: New Zealand: Palmerston North
CGATAATATATGCGGAATGACACATTTTTCGGAGTGGCAATCAATACTCACGAACATTCGCATACAAGTGAACACAACTGCGTCCATTCTTGATTTTTGAACCCATCCTGAAGTCTATGTTACAGACCTACACTTTTATGATTCTGAAATAAAGGAGAAGGTATGACTCGTAAGTTTGTCCTAAACTCAGACGTTATACGTAACGTAAAGCAAAGTAATCCATCGATTATGAAGCTTGGGAATAGTGCAGATTTTGGGAAATCGCCTGTTCCTAGAACGCCTGTTCCACAAAAAGAATCGTCCAGTACAGGTGGAGAGTCGGCTTCCAAGAATTGGGGCATACGATAGGAGGGGTGTTATGGAGATTATTACTGAGGATGGTTCATTGAAAGAAAAAGTGCTTAAAGCGCTTATTCAGCAAAGAGGGATGAAGTTCGTTGGAGATAGTGCAGATTTTGGGCTGTCTCCAGTTCCTCGTAAGGAAAACACTCCACCTACAACGGAGGTGGCGACTAAAGATTGGGGTATACGATGAAAAAGGATAATGAAAGACTTTACAGGATAATGGTTGAATTTGAGCAGAATTCTAAATTCTCAACAAATGATTCTGTCGATGCTTATCATGTCGCCATCCTAAAGGATCGAAATTTTGTAGAAGCGACTGTTGAAAATGACCCTACGACAAGAACACCTGCTAAAGCGATTATCCATAGAATAACAGCCTTTGGCTATGATGCTCTCCAAGAAGAGCGGGCAGGCGGAAAAGCTGTCTTGTCAGATTGGCACGATGATAACTGGCTTATGGCCTACTGGAAGGACCTTCTAAAGATTTCATTTGAGGCCCAAAGCTTTCATGATCATTTAGTTTCCACAGTTTCGACTGGTGCAATAGCGCTTGCATTTGTGGTTGCAAAGGAATTTAATTGGAAATCATTCAGTGATGTCAATGCATGGTGGACTACATCCGTGGCTTTGTGGGCTCTGGCACTGACATTAGTGCTTATTTCTTGTCACACGGCAACGTTTAAGAGTCGAAAATGTTCTGACTACATTGCGGCAGGTCATAGGGAACTTTCGGATAAGTTTTCTCAGAAATATACTTGGACTAAATTGTTGAACGTTTTGAGCTCCGCTGCGCTTGTTTTGGGAATAGTGAGTTTTGCTTTCTTCGTAGCACTTTCTCGCGGCTGAGGGAAACAAAGATTTTGACTATGGTGAGTAAAATCGATATCACTTTCCCAATAGAACAACAAATAGATGACCTCATATACAAGTATGAGCAATTAGTCGATTTTGTTAAAGAAGCGGGAGACCCTGTATGCTGCAGTCAACTAATGAAAGCAAAGCTCTATGAATTAAAGCAACTAAAAAGATATCGGGGTAGTGATCTGTTTAAGATTACAAAGATTTTAGAGTCGTTTTTGAACCATGCTGGATATGATTCGTCAGATAAAGAAGTAGTCTTGTGCATATCTGATGTTACTGATTGTAGGCTGTATGTTGAGTCAATATCTCGGAAACTTCTCATTCACATGTTATATAATTTGAAAGAAGATCGAATCCTAGATGAAGTCGTAGCTTATGGACAAGATCGGTCTGGGGCTTGGGGCTGGATGTATATGATAGGCTCACATATTAGACCCTTTAAAGTATTAAACGGATTGTCAAATGTCTAATTTATTACAGCACACCAGCGAAACTTTGATGAAAGTGCAGTATTTGTTGCTTGCTGCATGATGGAGCAGGAACGAATGAGTTGAATATGTGTGGATGAACAGAACTGAAAAACGCGATTTTACGGAGTGGCAATCAGAACTCACGAGCATTGGCATACAAGCGAACACAACAGGCGGTTTTGGCGAGCATGAAACCAATTGAGCTACGCAATGAGGAATTGAAAAATGCCATAACGGGATATTTAGCCGCTCTTGAAGCATTGGTTCGACACCGCGATGCTTTGAAACTGTATGACGCTAATCAACATTGTGAGGAAGTATACGGCGATTTATTAAATGAGGTGCTTAAAAGCAGACATCCAAGATTGGGGTTGCATTCTGCAAACAAGCCAGAACAGCCGAATTGCAAGGGAATTGATCTGATTGATGAGAGAAGAAGGGTGGTAGTTCAGGTTACTTCAAGTGCCACAAACGATAAGCTTAATCATACGTTTCACGAAATAAATGATCAGCGAGAGTATAATGATTTTACGCTGTACTTCATGTTTATTGCGGGAAAAATGGAGAAACTTGATCTTCGGAAAAATCGCCCGCCCAAATTTATAACATGCAAGCGTGAGCATCTTCTCTACCCTGAAGACCTGACGAAGCTATTGCAAGGGAGTTCAAGTAAATCCACACGGGCAAGTTATGAAAAAGTATTAAAAATCTTGAAGTATCATTTAGGGGATGCTGACCAAAAAACTAGCCCAGAACAATGTCTAGGTTTCGTAAATAAAATTGCGAGGCTCGTAAAGGCAGTTGACCATGTGAGGTGTATGTGTGAAGAGTTTTTGCAAAGTAGGCAAGGCATGAAGGGTTGTGGCTCTACGCTCCTGCATCGGATAAATCATCAGGTTAGTAATCATATCCAAGGTAGTTTACCAAATCTGGAGCCGATTAGGCATGCCTGGGCGAAGAATTTACCGATATATGGGTTATTGCTAGAAATAGGAAGTCTTGTATTTGAGATTGATTGCACCGAAAAATATGATATCAGAGATTTGGATGTTCGCGAAGTGAAACACTTGACGAAAACATTGCTAGGGAAAATATATACTACGATTAGATTGATGTGCAAGGCAACAGATATAAGTGAAGAGGTAGCTTTTACAGAACTCACAATAAAAGCAAATGAGTATTGATTGAGTTAAGAACGATTCTCTTAAGTAACCTGATTAGCATGAAGATTTGGAGAATGATAACGAGGTAAGGTTTTCAAGCAGACCTTATTCAGCAGGTATTAAAACATTCTGAGATAATGCTTGATAATGTAATAGATGCGTCACTAACTGGCACGACGAACTCACCAAGAGCTGTTCTGGTGGAGGTTGGGGAACTGCATGAATTCAGTCGGCTTGTTAGGACGTTGGGGACGGGACGTTGGATTTTTCGCGGTCATGCGGACAAAAATTGGAGATTGGCGAGTAGCCTTGAGCGTCAATTGGTAAATAGAGGCATTAAGTCAATAAACAAGACTGTTCAGAATGCCATAAATTTTATAAAGTATGACAAGTATCGTGCGTCGGACGAAATGTATGCCATAGACCAGTTTAAGCGCTATGCCAACATGAAGTTACCCAAGTTGGATCATTTGGTAGAGTGGCTGGCTGCAATGCAGCATTATGGAACAGCGACGCGACTTCTTGATTTCACGCGTTCGATTTACGTCGCGCTGTATTTCGCATTTGAAAACAGGCTATCCAAGGCGGATGCGGCGATATATGCGGTACAATATTCCAAGCTACTACATAACGCTACATTGAGTAAGGAAATCATTACGAATCAGAGTCAAGCAATCTTAGAACATGGAAGGGCGAAGGCAGATGCAGATGGTGAGCGATACATACGAGAGAACTTCTATAATAATCGAAAGGAACTTCAAGATTCTCTGATTAAATTGGCCGATAGATGTATTGAGAGGACTTCTATGGAAGTTGGGATAATCCCTGTCAATGTGCCAGGTGTCAATGAGCGGCTGGTTGCGCAGTCGGGTTTGTTCCTAATGCCGAGGACATTCGTATCGTTTCAAAAGAGCCTTGCCAAGTCGTTGTCTTTGTCGGAAAGAGAGATTTCAGAGCCGCAATGTAAGTATGCGATGTCCCAATATCCAAGCAACAAGAACATCCTTATGGATGCCTCGCTCATAAAGATAATCATACCCCGAGCATTGTCCGACGCGATGCAAAATCTTTTGGCGCAAGCAAATGTTTCTGCTTTGAATCTGTTCCCTGGTTTGGAAGGGATTGCTAAGAGCATAAGATATAATGAACCTTTGTACGAATAGGATTCTTACGAGGTTGCAACATGCAATGGCTTGATATTTGTGGGAGAGAGGAGGAGATGATTAATGAGCAGAAAAGTTTTCGTGTCATACAAGTATAAGGACATGTCGGTAATGCCTTTAAAGAAGCATCACCCACTTGATTATCTTGTCCCAAGTTTTTCTTTAACGCGGGAGTATGTTGATTTTCTGGCTGATAAGATTGAATTGTCAGATCATATCTACAAGGGTGAAGAATCAAATAGCGATTTAAGTGGCTATTCAGATGAGTACATAGAAGAAAAATTGAAAGAGCGCATTTCCGACAGTAGCGTAACAATAGTTCTTATTTCACCCAATATGCGGGTTGAGAACAAGACGGATCGTGATCAATGGATTCCATGGGAGATTTCCTATTCATTAAAAGAGATAACGCGAGAAGATCGAACGAGTCATACAAATGCACTTCTTGCTGTAGTGTTGCCTGATGCAAAGGGATTGTATAATTACTGTATATACAAAAGAAGTTGCTGTTCAGAGCAATGTACATGGCATAATACGCATTGGCTTTTTGAAATAATGCGCAGAAACACATTTAACCGGAAATCAGCTAGTGTAAAACCAACGGACATAAAGATATGTGATAATCAGCATGAACGCATACATTATGGCGAATTCTCATATATGCCCATAGTGACCTGGGAGCGTTTCATTGAGAATCCGACAAAACAAATCGAGAGAGTTTGTGATTTAAGGGATAATCACATTTATGAATACGATATTCAAAAGGTGATTCACGTATAAAGAAAACATCCACATAAGTATTTGGAGGCTGTAGCATGGTAGATGTATCCAACGATATTGCAGACGAACACAATGTTTCATTTTTGAAGTATTTAACTTTCATACAGGATGTAATCACCCGGATGAATCGGAATGCGTTTCAACTTAAAGGTTGGAGCATCACGATTGTCGCGGCATTGGCAGCTTTGGCTGTAGATAAGGGTAGCTTGTTGTTGTTTATTGTAGCTGCTGTCGCAACAGCGCCATTTTGCTTTCTTGATGCATATTACCTTCTGATGGAACGTCAGTTCAGGGGGCTATATAATGATGTAATCAAAGGTTGCTCCGACATAAAGCTTTTTTCGATGCCGATAAACCGATATACGCCAAAAGAGGCAAAGACTGATGAAGAGAAGGCGAAATATAACTATTGGAGGGTTGTCTGCTCAAGATCTGTGAGTTGGTTTTATGGGTCAATGTGTTTGCTTTGTGTGGCTGCATTTCTGGTCTGTCTCAAGTGTCCATTGCTATCGCGTAAGGACTTAATCTGGGATGCACATTGCAGAAGAGCGACATCATTTGACTGCTCAATACCTCGTTATTCGGAATTCACAGATAAAGATTTCGAGGTTCGTAGAAGCGGTGAAGAATCATTTAAGTGGGAATATAAATGGAGGTGATGTTGACGGCTAATGCAGGTCATTGAACTTCAAATGTCGCTATGAGTCGGGTTAAAAGAGTATATGTCGGACAACTGATACATTTTAAGAAGCAACTGAAACGGCCATTCACAATCGTCGCGGACATCATGCCAGATGGTTTTTCGGATGAGTTATTTGTGTCAGAGTTCTGCGTATGCTTCAGTAGCTTATGGAGGGCAATCATTGAAAAGCATCAAATGTATAGTAGCAAGGATAAGGGGAGAGTCAAGAAAGGTCTAAAAGCGATATACCATTTCCCAGAGGCGAAGCAGTTTGTTCTTTGGAATGCAAGAGGCGTCATCAATCGCACAAGAAGAAATCATGCAAGGGGAGTAATCAAGCCGGATGAAGAAAGAACGAGCATAAGAGAGCGATATTTTAAGCGTTCGTGCATAAAGGAAATTGCGAGAAGGATGATTGAAAAGAAAACTCAGGATGTGCAGCAAAGAGTCGAGCCCGACTTCGCTAATTACTTTATAAAGATTTATTTTGATGTTAAACATAGATATCCTGAAGATGTAAATACGAGAATGCAGATACTTGAAGAAGTATCGAAGTATAAATGCGCAAAAACCATATCTTTCTTCTTCAAGGTCAATGCTTCTGAAAGGAATTTTTGGTTGCGTAGATATGCATTTTTGACCTTACAGCAAACATTTGGGTTCTCTCAAATGAAATTACGGCCAAACAGAAAAGGTAAAAAGCATAAAGGCGATGACATTGAACCAGTAATGATTGACACACCTGAGGCTCTTGTTTCCGAGATTTACAACTCTCAATATGAATTAGAACGGCACAAGGAGTTTGATGTTTTTCTGTCGCATAGTTCATTTGACCGTAACAAATTGATTAAGTTGAAGGTTTTGTTGAACAGTCACAACTTGAGTGTCTACCTTGACTGGACAGAAGATAGGACGGCGTTGCGTCGCGAAGTGACTAATGCAGATACCGCAAAGGTAATTATGGAGCGCATAAAGAATAGCCAATCCTTGATGTATGTTCTAACGTCAGCAAGCCTTTCGTCGGCGTGGGCATCATGGGAGCTTGGATATGCACATGCGCTTGGAAAGAAAATTTGTGTACTGAAAGTCGAGGATGTATCGGAGAATCCGGCTTTTCTAGACTTATATGACCAAGTGAAAATCTGCGGGGAGAGTGTAGTTGTCCATTCAAATGGGGTTCAAAAGCCATTGAAGGTATGGCTTGCTGCATAATTTTGTTGATTCCGAAAGGTGTTTTGAATATGACGCTTGATTATTACATTCCGCCGATAAAGGCAAGTCAAGAATTCTATTCTGGTTTTGCAAAGTGTGCCGAAGGACTTGGCTTTAATGTGCGCAGGATTAATGTCGCTGATGCAAACCAATTGACATTCATACGCTCTTGCGTAGAATGCGATGTTGTGTTTGTTGATGCAACAGTCCCTCCAAACAGGGATACGCCAAGTGTATATCCATGCCTGGTCCCAGACGTAAACTTTCTGGATCATGTATTTGTGTTTAGTGACAATAGATTTCCGTTGAACATAGTCCCGCATAACGGCTGGTCTCGGTATGACGTCAATGATCGTCCGAACACGAAAACTCCGAAAGATGTTTTCGAGGAGTATCTTAAACGGATAAAAGAGGAAATTTCGAAGGGAAGACATTATCTGCGAATTACAGTCGCAGGCAATGAAGATCTCGTTGTGCTTATGAAAGCCCTCGCGGATGTGCGTGAGAAGGCGATGGAATATGCGGCGAAAAAGGATAGTTCGGCACCGCAAAAGGCAGATGACAAGACGCACATATTCATTAGCTACAGGGCGAAAAAATCCAATGGCGACGAGAATTATGAGGATGTTAAGAACTTTGCCTTAAGAAAGAAGGTGGAAGGCTGTGAAGTAGACTATGTTCAGTCAGAGGAGGTGTCCGCGCAGAGCGAGTTGATGTCGCCAATGCGGAAATGGTTTTTGTTGAATCAGTTGGCCAACAGAATCATGTGCGCGGACGAGTTTTGGATATACCAATCCGATAATTATCTTGCCTCGTGGTGGACGATTGGTGAGCTTATACTCGTCTCCTATTTGAATCAGGGGTTCGCTCGACAGAATCGGCAAATCAAGATTATGATTTATAACCCTGTGACGAACACGGAAATTTCGGCGCCTGAAGATTACTACATTCACGATGATAACTTCTTTAAGCGCCTAGCTCGGTATCTTTCATACACCAACCCAAAATCAATGGGGCCGGAAAGTAGAAAGGTATTAGGTCTCCAGAAACTCGTCTATGAAGCAGCGAAAGAAAACCCTTCTATTTTGGAGGAAATAAAGTCGGTTATGCGTGATCAGTTTGACGCGATGCGCACTATAGATGGAGAAAAGGTAATCCCGTCAAGCATGGCTACTGAAATCATAGATGAAATATCTTCTGCCGAAAAAATGCTAGATAGGCTCGAAGATGAGGTGAATCAAGACGTTTTTTGGGACGGTTTGACAATGCAACTTACTGAGGTGACAAAAGCGTTGCGCAGTTTTGGCACTGGAGAAATGCCGCCGCAAGAAGTCAATAAGTTGATTGATTATGATATGTTCTTGAAACTCCCGATGATGGAAATCGTTAACATAGACGCAACTGAAGTGGAAGCGTCTTTGCCTCCTAATGGTTTAGAGGTGGAACTTACCAATACATTGGCCGCTGGCCCTGATACTCCATTTATTAAGAAACGGCTCATAAAAGCTCCTGATCGATATATGTGGCTCGCAACAAGAGGTATGATACCCATTGAAGGCACATTTTCCCTGGGGCTTGATCGAGTAAATTCATTTCGGGTTGAAGATGTTGGAAAAACTGCCCCCACACACGCTTAACAGCACTAAACATCGGATTGAGAGGCACTTCTGCATCTGACAATTTAGTAATCTCTGAAGTTCAGGTAGGCTATATCCTAACTGAAGAAGACATTGTTCGTTACGATGATGATTATGGGCGTGGGAAGTAACTAAATGACGGCAAATCGTCGCATATTTCTGAATATCGTCGCCACATACGGGCGGAGCCTATATGCGCTTGTGTGCGGGTTGTTCATTAGCCGATGGGTGCTGCAAGCACTAGGTAAGACGGATTTTGGCTTGTATGGTGTAGTCGGTGGGATGACGGTGTTTATTACTTTCTTGAATACGTTATTGAGTACCGCTACGGGTCGGTTTTATGCCTACGCAGAAGGGCAATCGCAAAAAAGCGCAGCGGACGGACGGGCAGACGCGGGGCTTGAAGAATGTCGGAAATGGTTTAGCACGGCTGTGATGCTTCATACAATTATCCCAGTTGTCCTGATTGTAGTTGGATACCCTATTGGTCTTTATGCTGTGGAGCATTGGCTGACGATTCCGATTGAGCGTTTAGATGCTTGCAGATGGGTGTTCCGTTTTGTCTGCTTCTCGTGTTTTGCTGGGATGATTAATGTTCCGTTTCAGGCAATGTATACAGCGAAGCAATATATAGCGGAATTGACGATCTACGGTGTTGCTGCAACGACCGCAAATGTGTTCTTTATGTACTTCATGGTGACGCATCCGAGGGATTGGCTTGCCAGGTATGCGCTTTGGATGTGCTTTGTCTCAGTTGTACCGCAAGTAATCATTTGCCTTCGTGCAATTAAAGTATTCCCAGAATGCCATTTTAAATTTTCTTATGCATGGAATAAGGGGCGCGTTTTTGAACTTTCTTCATTCGCATTCTGGCAGGCATTTGGTGGTCTTGGCGTAATCTTTCGTGGTCAAGGGATTCAGATCCTCGTGAACAAATATTTTGGCCCTACATATAATGCATCAATGTCAATCGCAAATCAGGTGTCTGCGCAGTCGCAGAACCTATCGAGTGCATTGCAGGGGGCATTTGCACCTGCAATCACAACGGCATATGGCGCAGGTAGATATGATGAGATGCGGGCTTTAGCCTACCGAACATGCAAGTTCGGAATGATATTGGCACTTATTTTCATAGTACCACTAGCACTGGAGCTTAGAATGGTGCTCAACCTTTGGCTAGTTGATCCCCCACCTTATGCTGCAGAATTGTGTTGGTGCATTCTTGCGATGGCGATAATTGAGAAGAGCTCCTCTGGACAAATGTTAGCCGTTTCAGCATCCGGGAAGATTGCTGGATATTTGGCGTTTTCTGGAGGAAGCCTGATACTGTCGCTGCCATTGGCATGGTATTTTGTTGCGAAAGGAATGGGTTTTGTTTCGGTTGGCGTTGTGATGGTGCTGACGATGTTGCTGTGTTCTATTGGGCGCGTTTGGTTTGCTCGTCGTATTGTTGATATGAGCGCGAGGTATTGGGTTTACAAAATAATTATACCAGTTCTCTTTGTGTCGTTATGCACATTTGTAATAGGATATCTTATTCAAGTACATTTGACCGTAGGGTTGCCTCGGTTAGGCGTTACGACGCTCGCATGTGAACTTGTGTTGCTGTCGCTAACATGGCTTTTTGTGTTGAGTGAGGATGAGCGGAGATATGTACTTTCAAGGATAAACAAGCGAGTGTGAAAATGAGACTTCCAGGTCCTGATAGATGTTGCGGATGTTCTGCCTGCGTTTCTGTATGCAAGGTCAGTGCGATAACGATGTGCGTTGATGAAGAAGGGTTCCTTCAGCCGACGGTGGAAAATGGGAAATGTATATGTTGCAAAAGATGCGAGACTGTATGTCCCGTTATCAACGCACGTCTCCCAACTAGTCCTAGCTGTTACATAGCAAAATCTAAACACGTTGATATTCTAAAAGGAAGCTCATCAGGAGGTGTGTTCCCTGAGTTGGCTATACCCATACTTAATGCAGGAGGCTGCGTGGTAGGTTGTGTTATGGATGTGCCGCAGAAAAAAGCTGTCCATAAGTTGATAGGTAGTGTTGGCATGCTTTGCCAGATGCAAGGATCGAAGTATATTCAGTCGGAGATGGGAGATGTTTTCTTATCAGCAAAGCAACAATTGGAGCGTGGACGCAAAGTTCTGTTTTCGGGTACGCCATGTCAGGTAGACGGATTTAAGCGCTTTGTGGGGCATGAGGATGATAATCTGTTGTGCGTTGAAGTAGTATGTCATGGTGTTGGCTCGCCAAAGATATTCCAAAAATTCCTTGGTGAGTTAGAGCAGATCCGAGGGACAAAGGTGACATCAGTACTGTTTAGGGATAAACAGCTTTGTGCATCAGGAAGTTCCTTCGTAGTTGAATTTGATGGACCGTCAGAAGATCGTTTCGTTGCACCTGCCTATGGTAGTGCATATGGGAAAGCCTTTATGCAGAGGCTTTGTTTACGTCGTTCGTGTGACCATTGTCCAAGCAAGCACGGGTTGTCTGGTGCTGACATAACGATTGGTGATTATTGGGGAGGACAACTAGTCCATGCCGATTTTGACCAGGCGGGGGGCGCGTCTTTAGTGGCCACTTGGACTAAAAAAGGAGAACGCGCGCTTCATTGCGCCGCATTGCTTCTCAAAGAAAGCCATTGGGGATGGGCTATTG
>AUXO012276220.1_pt1 | contig 10971 bp, 4 predicted proteins | sample 768731 | NCBI WGS metagenome assembly AUXO01 (sample SAMN02715735, study PRJNA202380) | gut metagenome | biome: sheep rumen | host: Ovis aries | place: New Zealand: Palmerston North
GATTTAATATATCCCCTAACAGTTCCATCCCAATTAATCAAAGCAACAGAACCATCTTTAAGAACCAAATAAAGAGTTCCATCTTCTGCTATTGTAGGGGTGGATCCGCTGGTAGATACCGGCAACTCACAAACCCATTTAAGAGTCTTGTCTTTAAATGCGAAAACTTTAGCAAAACTGTCATTACCGCTTATGGCATAAAGTGTTCCATCAGGACCAAACTTAATGCTGGAACCAAGACTATAATCTCCAAGATTATACTTCCAAACAAGATAACCATCATTGTCTAACTCATAGAGAGTGCTGTTATCCCAGTTAGCAAAGTAAATATGACCATTAGGCCCTATCGCAGGAGTGGAAATAATCTTGCTGCGGGTACCATATGCCCAAACTGTCTTTCCTTCACTATTCAAGCAATAGAGATATCCATCTTCACCGGCAACATAAATCAAGCCATCCTTATCTACAAGAACTGAAGCATCAGATGGAATGTCCAATCTAGTCCATTTGGTAATGTTGGTTAAAGGACCCGTTTGATTGGAAACACCAGTATTGTTTATATTGCCTTGATATTCACCCCAAATTGCACAGGAATCTTCCGCATTCAAGTCAGAACCTTTAAGATAAGTTACACTCACATCAGGAGAGTTAGCTAAAGCCAATCTGGCATAGTTTCCAGCTTCATCAATAGCTGTAGCATGAATGGTAGTGGACTTATCAATAGTGAATGCACCATCATAAATTACACGAGTGCTGCTATTTTTAGGATCTGACCCATCATTAGTGTAGTAAATTATTGCATTTGGATCGTCACATTCAATTTCTACAAGAAGGGCATCATTAAACACACAACTTGGAGTAATGTATGTGATTTGGGGAACTGTGGAATCGATTAAAATAGGTAGAGGGTAATCTTGATTTAAGAACCTAAATGTTACAGTTGCAGTTGCTTTATCGCCACTGGTAAAAGTGAATTCTCCTCTACCATTAACAATACTGCAATCGCTACAATTTCCTTCATTGGATTGGAACTTAATGATCCTATCTAAAATAGTGCTAGCAATAATAGATTCAAGAGTGGAATCATCAATAGTATTCACCCCATCATTGTTGTAACATAAATCAAGATGAATGACATAACTATGATTTATTGCAAGCAAAATAGAATCCGAACTTAAATTCAGAACCAGATATGGATAATTGTTAGTTTGCTCTCCTTCACCAATATATGCAATATCATAATAATCAGAAGGAATATCTAAACTAGCTATAAATCCAGGATTATTAGTTCCCCACCAATTATTTGAATAATCAGCAGAATCAACATGATAGAGCAATCCAAAATCAGAATTTCCATAAATGACATTATAGTGAATATTGGAAATTCCACTGTTTACTTCAATGCCAACATTATTATCATGAATAAAACACTTGGAAATATTCAATTCTCCACCTGTTTGAGTGATGGCAACATCTGATTTAAACAGATTACTGTTTATTAAACTAGCATTGGTATTGATAAATTTGAAACCATAAGACCAAACAGCTCTATCAGTACCGAAAGTAACATTATCTAAAACGCCTATGCTGTCTGAAAAAACATAATCATATCGTACCCTATAAGTGACATCAGAAATTGTCTCATAATTTTTGATTGAGACCGATTTGATATCAAAAATAGAACCAATTATATCAAATTTTGCATTATCAAAATTGGAATTGTATAATTTGAGATTACTATTTGATAGTGTGATATTGGACAAATCAGATAAACGAGCATTGTTTAAAAAAACAATGGAGTTATTTGAATCTAAAATTACAGATTTCAGTGCGGAATCTAAAATTGACAAATCTCCATCATTGATGGAAATATTTGAATTTTTATCTATAGTTGAGTTAATGAGATCAACATTAGATTGAATGTCCAAATAACAATTGGAAATCTTAGAATCAGCAAATTCTAAATTGGATTCCATTTCACCTTCAATTAAAATATTCAAATCATTTAAATTTAAATTTTTAATCTTTACATCAGCATCCTTTCCCACAGTCAAACGCAAAGTGCTTGTTTTATTCATTAATGTAGTGCTATTGAAAATTAATGTAATAGACTTATTAAGGATAAGGTCTTCCGCATAATAATTAAGATTTGCATATGGAGTGACAAAAATGACATCATTTTCTTCAGCACTATCAATTGCCTCTTGAATAGTGTTGAAAGATTTTCCAGTGCGTTCTATAATGCAACCTTCCAACTCTGGAACATAAGTGTCTGTGCAGTAATCGCTGGATACTGTTAAGGTAGTTGTATAAACCCCATTCTTAAAGGTATGAACAGGATTACGTTCTGTACTAGTGTATCCATCGCCAAAATCCCAAAGCCAACTGCTGATTAATCCATAGGAACCATCTGTAAATTGAACAGTATAATTGTCATCGGTCTGTTCAATTATTCTCCCCGTATAATTGGCATGATTTAGATTATTGCAAGTTACAAAGAAATCATCAACCAGCACATTTTCAGTTATGGGGTTGGTAATGGTGAATAATTGGAAACCACTTATATCTGATGTGTCTATGCTTATTAGATTCCAAATCTTTCCTTCTTCACCTTCAAATTTATACATCTCTGTAAATTCATTGCCAATTACGACTGTTATCGGAATACTATAAGATATAAAATAAAAATTAATGGTATCAACAGTAGTGAAATCAATCACTTGAGATATTGAAGATGACATAAATGCTATGGAACTGTTATCGTTGTCATGGGATTTTGAAGAAATTCCAGTACGTTCTGCAAAACTTCCATATGTGTCCCAATAGTTTATGGAATCATTGAAACTTGGATTCTTAATAATGTTTTCAGCATATACTTGAGCTTCATTATCCCCTAATCCATTTGAACTTTTCAATTTATTATTATCATTATTCTTTGAACTAATCCCCTTATTTTCAACATTATTTAAATAAGAGTCTGATATGGAAGAACCGCTATTCAAATTAATATCCCCATCACCAATACGCTCTTCTTCTCCAACAATACTGGAATCCTCATTATCACTAATTGAATCATCAATTGAATCTTCACAGACAATGGAATCAGAAGATACAGCATCATCTGAAATAACACTATCAGTAAGATTAAGACTTGAATCGCTAGCTGATACAAGACTTAAAGATAATGTCATTACAAACAATAATGAAAATACTAAAAGAATAGATTTATTTAACTTCATATCAATTTCTCAATTAAATTTTTTAAATTCGACAACTAAATTTCTTTTAAAAATATATATTTTTAAACAAAATTCATTTAATTTAATAACATACTATAAAAAACAGCTTAAAAAAGAAAAGATAGAACCAAAAATCCATTTTATAAAAAATACAAAAGGAAAAATAAAAACATATGCAAAAAATCAAAAAACAGCTTGATTTTAAGTAAAATTCCTTCCCTATATAAATTTATTAAAAGATCCAAGAACTTCGAAGTCTTCAAATAAACCATCATTATAAGTTTCCAGTTATTAAATGCAATTTTAAAGAAACCAAATCAGGTTTCTGAAAAAATACAATTTTAAAGAGACTGACTAAAATCTCCTTTTAATCAATACCCTTTAAAATTTTGAACAAAAACAAAAATATTCACTTTTGTTCAAAATTTTAAAAAATAAATAAAACCAAACTTTAAAAAACAATCCAATTTACTTTAGAAAATTAATTCTTGAGTTTAAAAAATAAATAAAAAAGGATTTATAATTAAATAAATCCCTTTTAATCATTTAATCTATTTTTTTACAGTAATTTTAGCTTTTTTGCTGATTGCTTTGTAAGTGTTGTCACCAGCGAATTTTGCAGTAGCTGTGTATTTTCCTTTCTTAGTAAGTTTGACTTTTACAGTTGCAATACCTTTCTTGTTGGTTTTTGCAGTGTAGGTCTTTTTGTTTACCTTGAAAGTGATTTTCTTACCTGCAATAGCTTTGCCGTTAGCATCTTTAAGGGTGAAGCTTAATTTTTTAGCTTTTTTGACCTTAAATGTCTTTTTAGCAAAGGTAGCTTTGGTTTTTTGAACAACAACCTTAATGTCTTTAACTGCAACAACAGCATTGTAGTCATCGCTTCCTAAGAATGAAACGGTAATTGGATAGGTTCCTTTGTTTGCAACATTGATGTTGAGTTTAGCATTACCGTTTTCATCGGTTTTAACATTGGTGGTTTTGCCATTGAATATGAAACTTATGGTTTGACCAACAATAGGATTGCCTGAAGCATCTTTTAAGGTTACTGTGTAGTATTTGCCAACTTTTGCAGTAGCGGTCATAGCGCCGGCAGTAATAGTTGGAGTGCTTCTTTGAGCTGTAGCAACAAAGTTTATGCTGGTTTCAGCTGACTGGTATTGGTCATTTCCATCAAATGCAACAGCCACTACACCATTTTCAGTAACATCAATTACAACTAAACCGTCTTCATCGGTTTCAGCGGTTTTAGCTGCTGCACCGTTAATGGTGTAAGAGATGGGTTCGCCAACTAATGCTTCTCCGCCGATGTCCACTAATTTAACGGTTAATTTTTTGGTTGCAGTTGATACATCTACAATTTCAATACTTGTTACAACAGGATCAGCTGCAGGAATGACAGGGTTGTCTTCACTTCCCCAATCATTATACCAAACCTTTACAGGACTTACACCAGTTGCAAGGTCGTTTCCGGAAATGTTGATTGGTGCATATGGGCTTAATTCACCTTCGTTACTTACGATTTTAATGAAATTGATGGTTTCAGCAACTGCACCTTCAGCTAAAGCCATAGTGTTTCCGGTAATGTTAATGTCACCGATGGTACTTGGGTATCCATGAGCAGTGTTGCCTGATTCCATGATGATGAAAGTGGTTCCGTTTAATGCTTCAATCATGTTATCTGCAATGATGAATCCGTTACATGCTTTTTGAGTACTTAAGATAGTTACTTTCTTGTTGATTTCATCAGTTACATTAGGACAGTATCCGCATCTGATAAAAGTGTTGTTTGCAATTACACATCCAGCAGTGGAAGCTCCACCGAAGTAAATGGCGTAAACGTTATCAATGAAAGTGTTGTCAGTCATGATGTTGTTACCTGAGTTACTTGCAATGGAAATACCGTCTAATACTTGACCTTCAAAGGTACATCCTTTTACAGTGATGTCGTGAGATCCCATAAGGTTGATTGCTTTTGTACCTTTTTCTCCTTTACCTGCGCCGGTTACCAAATCAGAGGAACCGTTGAAGTAAGAGTTAGTGATATTACAGAATGATGCTCCTCTTCCATAGACACCGCTGCTCCAGTCAAGGAATTGACAGTTGTCTACAGTACCGTTTTCAATAGCCAATTCAATAGCGTAACCTGCTACGCCTTCACCGTATTCTTTGTGTCCGTCAGAGTTTTTGAATATTAAGTCTTTGAATGCAGTTCCTGCAACTTTTGCAATGAAGACTGCACCTGAACCGCCTTGAGCAGCACCGCTTGCGAGGATGGTAGCTCCATTACCGTTTACAGTTACTTTTTTATCAAAGGTGAATTGGGTGCTTCCAATATCATAGATTGCACCAGCTTCTAAATTAACAACACCATCAACAGCATCATTAATTAAATTTTGAAGGTCATCTGCAGTGTATGTAGGAACAGCTGCATTTTTAAAAGCGACAATATTATCGACGAATTGATCTTGACCATTGGCAATGCCCGCACTACCATGGATATCCAACACTAAGCTAACTGTATGCACACCATTAGCATATTCAGAAAAAATGGATTTAGGAATAATGTAAGTATGCCAAATGCCATCACCGTTAGTTTCATTTGAATCTATTGGTAAAAATCCTGAATCATCAATTTTTAACCCATAATAATGTTTATATGTAGAACCTATGAAATACTTATAATCAAATGAAATATATTCAACATCAGTTAAATCTACAGATTGAGTAAAAAATACATAATCTCCAGAAGCATTAGATTTAAGATTTACATAGTAGCCATGTTCCCCCTCTTCATTTTCAATTTGAGGATTAGTACTGCCAGATTCAATTTCTATTCCAGCATTATATGGATCTTTAATATATTTTTTTATAGTCCATCCAGTTAATTCATCACTGAAATCTCCATTTACAAATGCATTACTATCATCTGCATCATCTATTATTTCTTCTACTGCACTTCCCAATAAATTTCGTGAATTGGAAGAAGGAGTATTATATGCTCCAGTACCCTCATTACCAATAGCTTCAGTAATGCTACTAATAAAATCAGCACTCATATTTCCGTTAATTGTATTATTATAAAGATAAATACCACCATCAAAAGTTTTACTGAAAGAACCATTAGTGTCAATTGACATATTTGTACCAGTGATTTTATTTCCAGTTAAAGTGAAATTTAAAACACCTGGATGGCACATATATATGCCCACTTCTGCAGAAATATTATTATCATGAACATTAGCAATTAACTTTCCATCATCTCCAGTAGGTTTGCCTGCAAATTGCATACCATATGTAAGTTGATAAAGGTTATTATTGTATATTTCACCATTAAAGTTTCCACCTACAAAAATACCAAATTGTGAATCATAAATAGTGTTATCATAAATATAAGCACCATTTAAAGTAGTTAAATCAGTATGTGTAGGATTTGCAAAGGAAATACCATCACGACGCATATTATAAATAGTATTATTATAAACAGAAATGTTATTCCAATCTCTGTAAATATTTATACCATCATCACCACCGCTAATAGTATTGTTATAGATATTTGAATTATTTACAAAATTGCCTGCAATACCATTTTTAGTTTGATCATTAACTACAATATTAAAGCCATTAATTGTTACTCCTATAGTATTAGCAATATCAATTACAGTATCATGATTTCCATATAAAGTAGCACCATTACCATTCAAAGTAGTGTAATTACCCACTTTTATATTGAAATTATTATAGTAACCATTATCAAAGTCAACAATCACATTACCTTGAGTAAAATCAAAATCAGTCCAATTGTTTGAATTAACTTGATGATTTGTATAGGTAATGTCTTGAGTTTCTTCAATTTCTTCAACATCCTCTAAGACTACCTCATCAGAGACTTCCTCTGGAGCAGACTCAACTACATCATCAATAGAATCGGCATCCGCTACTATGGAATCATCATCAGAAATAGCAGTTACATCATCTGCAATGTCTTCAGCTGCTGCTACAGAGCCTAAAGCTACAACAGCAACTAAAAGAACTGCAAGAAAAAAACTAATCTTTTTAAGATTCATAATTTTCCTCCTTTTTAAATTATCACAAAATTCAAAATTATCATAAATCTCATAAAAAGATAAGAAAAAAGAATATTATTGCTAGAAATAACTTATTGAATCATATTCCCCAATGTGTATACACATGTATATCACTTAAGCTAGTTACTTAATGCAAATTATTTTATTAAACACTAACTCTTTTTTAAATTTCCTTTTTATGATAATTAAGAAATAATTTTCAAGCATTAAAAAATAATACTCAATATAATATAACTGTAAATAAATATTTAAATATTACTACTTTTACATATCGATTAAAAAATATCATTTGTTAAAAAATAAAACATTAAACAGGTATTTTATCATAAAATAATCAAAAACATATTGAAATTAAAAATAAAGAAATAATTTAGCGAATTTTAAAAAAATAATGATTAAAACGCTAAAAATTATAATATAATAATGACAATATTATCAAAACATCATATCGATTATTATAGAAAATTAATCTATGAATAAAATTCAAGTATTTGTTGTAAACTTGAATGAAATTTAATAATATGTTAAAATGGATAAACTTAAAAAATCAAAGATGAAATCACATCACAACGGCTTTTAAAGATAATACTTAGAGGTAATTTACTTTAATAAAATCGAATTCCAGAAAAAGACATTTCAACACTTCTTTAACTTTTTACTAGAGAAAAACAGACATGTTCCAATCGAATTATAGAAATGATCAAACCATCCTATAATCTAATGCATAAAACAAAGCATTATTCAAATCAATAAAAAAAGAAATAAAATAAATGAAAAAATAATCGTCAACCCTGAACCATTACCAGCTTACCTGTATCAGGATCCCTATAAACCTTTCCTACCTCTGAATAGCCGGACTGTTCAAGAGATGAACCTGCACTTGCATTGCTGGTGAAATCCTCTCCAGTGCTTACCTGCGAAGCTGCCTGCTGAGCCTGTGATTCCTGAGTCTTAGCCATCATGTCAGGGTTTACCTGAAGGGCCATGATTGCAAATATCAGAAATCCCAATGCCAGCACCAACATAGCGTCTGAAAGGTTTGAGATTCCAGACATCGGATCCTCATCGCCGTCGCTTTCACTGAAGCGTTTTCTTTTTCTTAACATATCATCACCTATCCCATAAAACAAGCAAATTAGAATCACTGCTTTTAATCCTAAAAATCAAGGATTAAAAACCATTCAATTTCTCTAAAATCGCCTCTGCAACAGTTTCAGTAGTGGTCACATCACTTTCATACCACTGCTTTCTGTACTTGGAAATAACATATCCTATTGCACCGATGGTCAAACCGGTAACGGTTGTATCAAAAGCGATTGTCAATGACTGTGCCAAAGTTGTAATGTCCCCTGTTCCTAAAGCTGAAAGCCCCGGACCTAATGGAATCAATGTACCAAGCAAACCGAATATAGGACCTAACCTTACTAAAATGTCTGTTTTAGAGGTAAGCTTAAGCAAATTGCTTTCCTCTTCTTCAATCAACTTGCTTGCAAATGCCTTTCTTGCTTCAGGACCTAAATTATGATTGTCTGCTATCTTTGCAAGAATCTCCTTTTGCTCCTTATAAAGAGCGCTTGAATCAACAAGAGCCTTCAATTCATCTGGACTGTTGGATTTGGAAATGTCCTGCAATAATGATTCCAATCCATCGGATTTAAGTGGCTTTTTGGTAAACCATTCGTTTAAGAATCCTCCGAGACTTAAAATCGCATAAATCAGGAATACAACCAGGATAATTACGACAGGAGCAAGCAGACTTTCTGAAATAATATGTATGAATGAAGTTAAAATTCCTGTACCTTGAAGTATCATTCTCCCCACCAATAATTGATTAATAATTAAATAATTAATATGAAAATCATCTTTTAAAATAATAGATAACATCTATTTTTTTAAAATGAATATAAATAAATCTATTTCTTTTAAATGAATGCATAGATAAGATCTATTTTCTATTCAATTTCTTAAAGACCCAATCGCTATATAGAACACCTAAGACAATGATTATGAGAATTATGATTATCACATACATAAGCTTATAGGTAGGTGTCAATATAAGAAAAGAGGTGAATATTGAATAATCCAGATTTCTAACAGTGCTGAAAGTTAAAGCCAGGATCAATAAGAATATGAATTCCAAGAACATATATTCGCCAATAACAGCATAATAAGGCCTTTTTGCATTGTTAAAAATTCTAGAGATTTTATAAACTAAAAACATGAATACAATGGATAGAATAGCTAATTCCAAAGAAGCGAAGAATATATTGTCTGAGCTTAAGCATGAGGATAATGCCCCTATTGAAATGAAAGAAGACAAAATGGTTCCATAGAATACAACATTGTCATTCAGAAGTCCATAGTTCCTTCCAAGGCTAACATGGCGGATGGAAAGAACAAGCATGAACACGGAAACGAGGAACAATATATAAGGCATGTATGAAATCACATATTCTCCCAGGTTCAGTGATGGACATATGAATGATAAGACAAATACTATCGCTCCATAAATCAGGACAAATGGAATGAATTTATTTTTATTAAAATTGGAATTTCTTGCTAAAAATGCAATATTAGCAACAAATAATAAAATAAAAACAACTAGATATTCAAAAATTAAATCCATCATAGTATATCCCATTTTAGTTTAATTACTAATATATCTTTAAATGTGATTATATAAACATATCGAATAACTCTAATATGGAAAAAATAGAAAAGAAACTAAAAAAGAAATAAAAAGAAACTAGAAAAAACTAGAAAATAAAATAAAAAAATAAAAAAGAATGAAAATTAAATATTTAAAATTTAAAAATAATTGAAAAATTTTTTTAAGGCCAAACCCCTAAAAGGATTTCATTTTACAATTACCTTTCCTTTTGCACTTATGGCCTTAAAGGTGTTGTCTCCTGCAAATTTAGCAGTGAACTTATAGATTTTACTTTTGCTTAACTTGACCTTCACAGTTGCAATTCCCTTGGAATTGGTCTTTGCCGCATAAGTCTTTCCATTGATTTTGAAACTTATTTTCTTAGCTTTTACAGCTTTGCCTTTAGGGCTTAAGAACTTTGCAGTCAATGTCTTTTTCTTAGCGGATTTTTTAAACTTCTTATTGGTGACTTTTAATTTAGCTTTTATAGGATTTACCTTGATCTTGTTTGATTTGAATGATGCATCAAACTTATCATCACCTAAAAAGCAAACAGATATATAATAAGTTCCCTTATTGGCCAAATTAATCTGCATTCTAACATATCCATCCTTATCAGTGCTTTTATGATAAGTCTTTCCATTGAAGTTAATGATGATCTGCTTTCCTGCCATAGCCTTTGAGCTGGAATCTGTCAATCTTATTGTGAAGTACTTGCCTATCTTGCCGTCCTTGCTATAGACTGCAGTTGTTGTCATATCCCCGGAAACAATAAGGGATTTAGCTCTTGATACTGTTTTATTCCCCTCAGGAACAGTTGAATTGTCATCATTATTATTTATGACTGACCCATTAACAATATTCACATCAGACCCATTTACAACACTTGTTATGTCAAATATAAATGGATTTGCCCCTTCAATCAAATTATTAGCGATTAAAGAAATATTTCTGGTTGTAGCTAAAATAGGCCTCATTGAAGAGAGCTTCAATA
>AUXO013871085.1_pt1 | contig 10971 bp, 14 predicted proteins | sample 768731 | NCBI WGS metagenome assembly AUXO01 (sample SAMN02715735, study PRJNA202380) | gut metagenome | biome: sheep rumen | host: Ovis aries | place: New Zealand: Palmerston North
ATGTTTTTTATAAGAATGAAGAAGATTGTAAAAAATTTGTGGAGGAAAAAAACAAATGAAAGTTAAAGGTGTACCGCTATTCGTGACATATAAGCATATTGATTATGTCAACGATAAAACAGGTGAAGAAGTGCATAGAACAGTTGCGCGATCTATTGTAGATTACTACAATTTGCCTAAAATTATCGCAACTACATTTATGGACATGTTTGCTAATACTTCTGATATGTTTGGTGATCGCGCTGTAGAACTTGTTGCAGAAACAGCCTGTAAGGGCGGAGACACATACAATGAAACAACAGGTGAGAAGATCGCTCGTAAGAAGATCATGAAGAAATATATGTCTCTTGTTTCACAGGCATCTGCAAAGAAGATCGCTGATAATAATAAGGAGATTGAACTTCTTAATGACCTTGAACACAGTGCAGTACGATGTGAGTCAGATATTATTGATTATCTGAGAAAACAGTAATTCTGCAAATACTAAATCGCTTTTTAGTCTATTCCATTCACGCTCCTTTATAATATATGCTCTAGCCTAGTTTTACAACTAGGCTACTTTTTTGTTTCTTTATAGATTATATCACAGAAAAAACTGAATTTACAAGAATATTCAAACACTATAAGTATGATATTTTGTTGTTTTGGGGTGATAGTATGTCAGTTCCGTACATTATTGATGGTGTTGTTGGTGACGGCACAGAACAAAATCCATATCAAGTTACAACAATGGATCAAATGTTCTCATGTTGTGCTGTTGTAGATGCATATGTGTGTCTTATGAATGATATACACTGTGAATTAGATCAGAAATATAAAGATTTTGTTACAAATACTCTTGTTATTGATTGTGCAAAACTGTATTCAGAAGGCACACGTAAAATCATATATAACTGGAATTGCAGACCAAAACTGATAAATTCATCCATTCCGGATGTAACATTATCTACACGCTGTTGCATAAGAAATGAGTCTGCCGGAACATTGATAGATAATATATCTTTTGAGGGTTGTGTGTTTAGACAAACATATTATAATCAAAGTACGTTAAGCTGGTCATGCCTACTTTATTTTTCAGATACAACTAAGATAACAAATTCTAATTTCTCTTTCTTTATGGATTTCTCTAAATCAATAACAGGTGATAATCAAAGTGGTGACATATATCATTATATACAGGGCGGAAGATTTTATAAAAGTTCCATTCATTTTAGTGGAAATCAGATTCAGTTCTTATTCAAATCAGGTTATTACCCACATATGGCACTGTTTTCTCCAACTAGATTTGATTGTGGTGAATTGTTTGCAACAAATCTTTACTTTAATCAATCAGGTTCAATAGCGGTATCAGATTACCCGTATATAAAGAATGTGACAAGGAGTCTTGTTGTAATTGAGAATGGTTATTTTGACAATGATCACGGAAATGTGTATACTTACGTACTTACAAACTCATGTAGATATAATATAATATATTTTACTGGAAAACTGCGTAGATCGCCAGGTACTTGGTATCCATTCACAACAGATTGTGAATATCCTAATCTTATATATAGTGATCTGTTATCTTCAAAGGATGGTGCAGTTGTTGTACGTGATCCTAGCTTATTATCAAATATAGATTATATACATTCATTAGGAATATTTTAATGCAGAGGTGATTATATATGTCAGTACCATATCAAATAGACGGGATTTCCGGTGATGGAACAGAATCAAGCCCATACCTAGTTCACAATATAGATGAAATATTGTCATGTATAGCTGTCACTGATGCATATGTCAAGCTAGTATCGGATATTTATTGTAAAAATGATAAAAAGTATAAAAATACAGTTGCATTTAAGTTTGATGTTCAATGTAAAAAATTTTATGCTGATGAGGCAAAATACATATATGGTTTGAAAATATCTGGTGGATCATTGAAGTATGGTGCATTTATGTCGGCGGTAGCTAATAGTGAAATAGAAAACATACATTTTATTGGTACAATATTTTATAGACAGTATATAGATACAGAAACACAGGCTGGATACAATGATTATGATTTTATGTTTGATGATACAACTACAGTTAGGAATTGTACGTTTCAACTGAATGTTTTTCCACACGCATACTGTAGAGCTACCGGATTGATAAAAGGTGGAATCGTAGAAAGATGTGCCTTTGTATATAAGTATACAGACTATGTTAAAACATATAATTCTTATCGTTCAAGTGTGCTGAACGTAACAGGTAATGGTATAAATCCTAAAAAGGCTTCCTATTGTTATTTTTATATTGATGGATATACTTTCAGGTGGCGTGAGGGATATTCAATGTTCAAGCGTGTTGATCATAGTGCAATATATGTAAACAACATGCATATAATAGAACTGCATAATACAACAAGTGAATCAATATATGGTAATGATACAAGTGATTCATCGAACCTGATATTTTGGAATATTTCATATTTTGCTCCTATTGGTATGACACAGTACGAAAATGCAACTTTATATTTCGGAGCTTCGTCAAAATCTCTTGTGGACATATCATTTGATGATTTTGCATACAGAAACAGAATACATGAATCTATAAGCAAACCATGTGTAAGATCAACAATTTCAGATATGAGAAATCCATCTTATCTATCTACACAAAGCATGATTAGTTCATATACTTTAGTTGAAAATGGATTTGATTCAGATGTATGGTATTTCAGAGATAACTTCATAATGCCTATACCAGTTGGTGTATTATATGTTGAACCAACATATGAGTATGCCTATGAAGATTTTACAACTATCGGTAAAGCAACGTGCGGATTCTATGCACCGATAGATACAATAAGACCAATGGGAGCATTTGCACAATCACAAGTAGAAAGTATATCAATACCAATATATACAACAGAACTTGGTAGATTTACATTTTATGGATCAAGTCTCAACAATGTGAGAATATCTCCTGATTGTTATTGGTATGATCAAACTTTCCCTGATGATGTTGAATTTGATTTCTATTATAGCGTAATACTGTTACCACAGACAACATATGAGTTTAATATTTCTGATAATGCTGTATTACCTGATGCGGATCAGATAGAAATAGAAGTGACTGACGGCAATAGCGTAATTAGAAGTCTTAGTAATTTTGAATATCAAAATTTTTACACAGACATACCTGTTAGAAATAGCACAGGAAGTGTCTACTACTATTTCAACAATAGACAAAATAGTATACACACAGATTTCATATATACTGTGTATGGTGATAATTTATTTAGTGGTTCATTTCAACAAGGGTTAATTGATCAAAGTGGTAACATTCAAAGTGACTATAAAACAATAACATCTGATAAATGTCGTGTAGGTTCTGGAAATTATTTTTGTAGTGTACTTCCGAGAACATCTGAACTTCAAGTACATAAGTATATTCCACCGATTACACAAATTGCATCTACAGCATCGGTTGTTCCGTCAAGTATGTCTGTATCAACTGCAACACAGCATGAAACAGGACAATTACCACTATCAATTCTAACTGATAATGAAACAATAGATGATTATACTGTGTATGGAAATGTTAATGCTTCAAGTCTTGATGTATCACCTGAATCACCAGCAACACTGTCATATCTATCTAGGAATATTGTAAATGTGTTCCCAAGTTCACCAAAGCAGAATACTACATCTAACGGAATAACATTTGAAAGTAATGGTTTTGGTGGATATCATATAGTAGGTAAGGCAACATCATCTGTTCAGTTTGTAGCAAATTTATCCGGTTCTGTAACATTTCCAAAATCAATAAATAACGGCGGAACAGGATGTCTATATTTTGGAAATACAACATCTGTTGGTGGTATAACAGTAAGATTTATGAATGGATCATCATCGCAGGATTATTGGAACTCTGGCTATATAACAGGTATTCCGCATGTAACACAAAATTATGGAACACTAGCAAATAAAACAGTAAACAGACTTAGATTTGAAATCAGTTCTGGATCAACATGCGATATTTGGTTCTATATAATGCTTACAACAGACGGTATTGGAACAAGTGCGAAAAGAGATTTTGCAGTATATGGAAGTAAATTTACAATGAATAGAATAACATCATCAGGAGTAAATACATATATACCAACAAATGATTGTGAGATGCTAAAAATACCAAATCACAATATTTCAGATAGTTTAACATATACTGAAAATCAGGTGAGATCAAACGTAGGAAAATTGGTTTTGACAGGTTCAGATAATATAAACTGGACTGCTGATCAAAATTATTTCTACTGTTCAATATCTGATATAGGTGCAAAGAGTAATTCATCAATTTTCTGTACACATTTACTCGAAGTTCAATCTATTTCTGATATGCAGTATGGTAAATGTATGTGTACAGATATACTGATGCTAGGTCTTGTATCACAAGATATACAAACCGTAGCTGATCTAAATTCATATCTGCAACAACAGTATACAAACGGTACACCAGTTGTTATACTGTATGAAAAATCACAACAAGAGGTTTATCAGCAGACCTTTCCGGAGTTTGTTATAACAAAAGAGAAATATTTAGGCTCTGTAAACGGAGATTTTGCAAATACTCCAATTCAATTTAATCTTGATTCTGAGTATAATATAAGATTCTGTATACGTGATAAATCCGGCGATGATATTTCTCCACAAGATATAAGTAACTTCGGATACTACAGACTATAATTTGATAATAGTGCTATAGGTTAATTTTACTATAGCACTATTTTTTATTATCATTTAACATTAAAATTTCAAAAATTACTTGACTTTTCTTGTCAGATGTGATATACTATATATGTAAAGTTTTACTTTAATTTTGATATTTTTTGTAATGGAGTTGATATTTTGAAAAAACCAACACGTTATTATAGCGATAAACATGAAAAGCGTACAGCAAAGAATCTTGGAGCAAAGGTTCAAACAAGTAGTGGATCAAGTTCATTCCTTAAAGGTGATGTAATTTCAAATTCATGTTTGATTGAGTGCAAGACTGCTACATCTGAGAAGAAATCGTTTTCAATCAAGAAAGAATGGCTTGATAAGATTGATGAACAATGTTTTGAAATGGGTAAGAAATATCCAATTCTGGCATTTGATTTCGGTGATGGTGATAATTACTACATCCTTAATGAACTTGTGATGAAGAAGTTTGTTGAGTTTCTGGACAGTCAGGAGTGATCACATTGAATGGAGAGTCAAATTCAAGATGGATTCTAAATCAGAATATATGTGATTTACTTGTCAAAATTCAAAAAGATGGGTGTGGATGCATTTTGAAAGCACTTGATACAAGAAAACATGCCGCCGAACGGTGTGCTATTTATGACGGCGACTGCGATAAATGCATCAGAACATGGATAAATGAGCCGAGAAAGTGAGGATTTTATATAATCATGTCAACATTAGCTGTTAAATACAGACCTCAAACATTTGATGATGTTGTTGAGCAGAATGTTATTAAAGCTATTTTAACAAATCAGATTTCTAGCGGAAATGTTAAGAATTGTTATTTATTCTGCGGTCCAGCCGGATGCGGAAAAACGACGTCTGCGAGGTTATTTGCAAAGAAGTTAAATGGTTCTAAGGATAATATTATTGAACTTGATGCCGCTTCACACAGCGGAGTTGATAATTTCCGTGAACTACTAGAACAATCAAAACTGAAACCTATTGGAACACCTTATAGAATATTTATCATAGATGAGTGTCACTCGTTAAGTTCTGCTGCATGGGAAGCGGCTTTGAAGAATTTTGAAGAACCAACTCCAACAAGTATTTTTATTCTATGTACAACTGATCCACAAAAGATCAAAGGAACAATTCTTTCAAGATCACAGCGTTATGATTTTCAAAGAATTTCACATGCTGGTATTGTGAATAGGTTAAAGCATATTATCGAATGTGAAAATAGCGAAGGATGTAATTATACATATGATGATGACGGACTTGATTATATTGCAAAACTAGCTGATGGCGGAATGCGAGATGCAATAACAAGACTAGAAAAAGTTTTAGGTTTTTCGAGTCATGCTGATATTGAATCTGTATCAAAAGCACTTGGATGTGCTGATTATCAAACAATGTTTGAATTGACTGAGGCTGTATGTAAAATGGATAAAAAATCCGTTATTCAGATAATTGAAACAGCATATGGTAATGGAGTTGATCTGAAACAGTTTATCAAGGATTACAATAATTTTATTCTTGATTTAACTGTTTATGATATAACAAATACATTTGATTATATAAAAATTCCAAAGACTTATGATAAGGCAGTAAAATCTTTTAGCCGTCAAGATTTTGATTATTTCACAACACTATTAAACGAGATGATCAATCTTAATTCTGCTATTAAGTGGGAAACAATGCCGAAACCTGTTATCATCTCAACATTTATACTTCTATGCACGGAGGCTTAAAATGTATATCTGTGGTCAGAAAAAATTATTATCAGAGGTAGATAATTTAATTGATAATAAAAAATTTCCAAGATTTTCAATAATTGTTGGTGGATATGGTTTTGGTAAGAAACTGATCTCTGACTACATTGCTCGTAGAATAGGTGCAAACTTTGTACCATGTGGAACAAAGGCAGAAGAAGTTAGAGATGTTATATATAATTCGTATACTTCAACAGAAAAGATATTATATGCATTTTTTGACTGTGATGATATATCTGCAACATCTAAAAACGCTTTGCTGAAAGTAACGGAAGAACCGCCGAACGATGCATACTTTATAATGACAGTTCAAGATACATCAAATGTACTTGGAACTATTATAAGCAGAGCAAGTGTTTTCTACATGAATCCATACACAGTTGATGATATAGCTGAATACACAAAGCATTCCGGAATTTCATTTGATGATGATGTGTCTAGGGTTGTGAATCAAATATGTATCTGTCCTAATGATGTTCGGATTGCAAGTTCATCGGATATTAAAGCCGTTTATGATACAGCGGATAAATTTATTCAATATATCGGTGCTGTAAATCTTGCAAATGAACTTAAAATACCTCAGTCACTAGACATTAAAATGGATAACAGCGAAAAAATTAACACAGTAATGTTTATGCGTTGTATTCTTTTATGCTGTGCTGACATGATCTCACAAGAAATATCAAAAGATGATGTTTGCGTGTTCAGCAAGATTATAAGTGAGACAAGTAAAGCACTACATGAATATCAATCTAAAGGAAGTAATAAGCAAGCTGTTATTGATAACTGGATTGTCAAAACGCACATGTCTGTATCTGGGGGTGTTTTCTAATTGAATATTGTTGAATTGAAAAAATCTCTTGATTCAGGCAAAGTGGAAAATCTCTATATACTGACCGGAGATGAATACACAATATTGAATATTTATATTGATAAGATTTGTAGGTTATCCGACGCTGATAGAAAGAAATCAGATAATGTTCTATCTGTATATAAAGGTTTAGGCTCTCGATCACTTCTATCAACGGATAAACAAGTATATGTTGTCCGTGATGATAAGGAATTTTTGTCAAGTGAGTCATTGTGGTCTGATATTGAAAAGAAACTTGCAGTCAGGGGTGCAATACTTGTACTTAAATACAGTTCTATTGATACTAGATCAAAATTCTATAAGAAGTTTTCAGATCATATAACTGTGTTTGATAGACTGTCAGACAATGTTCTTCTAAAGTATATCTTCAATGACATAAATCTATCTAAAGATAATGCCCAATATTTAATTGATATATGCAATAAGGACTATGGTAGAATATTACTTGAAATTGATAAATTGAATAATTTGTCAAAGCATTATAATATATCTCCAAACGATGCTTTTAAGATGTGTTTGAGCGCAAATGCAATATACATTGAACCAGATGGTCAAGTATTTGATCTTGTTGATGCTATATTAACAAGAAATTATCGTGCTGTATACCCCAAACTAAGTGAGTCACGTAGGCGCGGCGATAATGAACTTTATATACTCTCTGTTTTACATAATAACGTAAAAAACATTCTTCAAATTCAGACATTCGGGAACTCAGATAATAAGAAACTAATGCAAGCAACAGGACTAACACAATTTCAGATAAACACATGTTCAAAATACTTAAATAGATATACGTGCGAAGAACTTGTAAGATTTATGAAGTATATAAGATATTGCGATAAATCAGTAAAAGATGGAACAATGCAACCGGATTTTGCGGTTGACTATCTGCTTGTTAATGTTTTGTGAGGTGTTTTTATGAGTAAACCTGAAATACTTGATAACGAGAATGAGCGAATATTTTGCAATAGATGTGGGCGACCACTGAAAGGCAAGCGTAGCCGTGAACTTGGATATGGACCTAGTTGTTATGTGCTATGGAAAAAAGAACGCTCCCAACAGAAGAACCTATTAGACGGTGATGGTGATAAGGAGTGTTCAAAATGACAGGAGAGACAAAATCAACAAGAAATAAGTCAATCCTAGAAATGGAAGATAGACTAAACTATCTTGTGAAGAACGATATTCAAAATGAAGAAATATATGTTATACTAAAAAACATGGCAAATATCTACATAAACCAGAATAAGTTTTTCTGTGGATACTACGGAGTAGAGGAAGTTTGTCATGATGTAGCGGCTGATCTTTGGATTCGTGTTATAAATGGTGCAACTGTAAATTCATGGATGTACTACATCGGAAAGATGATTAAGCTATCCTATGTTACAAACCAGAAAAATATTGAACACGAAGTAATAGATGTTCAGGATGATCCTGAATTGAGTGAAAGTATAAAACGAATGTGTGCTTCAAGTTCTCTATCAAATGTGAAAGATTTTGATGATATGGAACGAAACTTAATGCTTGATAATATTCCAAGTATGATCAGAGATGTAATGAATCATACTAAATTCAAGCCAAAGACAAAAGAGTTTGTAGCTGTATACAATAATGTATGTTTCAATCTGTATAATGACTTAAATAACAAAGACTATAAATACTTTAGAATTCCGGATGTTTTACATCCATACGTAAGCATTATAATAGAGCAGTTCAAAAAGGAATTTAGAAACTCTGGTTTCACTGATTCTATTTCAGATAATGTTGAAAATGATCTTGAGATGCAACTTGTAACAAACGAAGTCTTTATGAAAGAGAACAGCAAAAATAAGGCATAAGCGAGGTAGATTTCTGTGGCAGATAATTTTAACGATATAGTTTCAAATTTGAATAAACAGGATGTTTTTTCAATACTGTGTAGTTTTCTGTATGATCTGAAAGAAGTTCCTGAATACTCAACTCTATCAGAACTTTGTTATGTTCTTGATGTTGAATCGTTCATGCACCTTATAAATTACTTTGCCGGAAGAACGATAAAGATTCCGGATAAAAAAGAACTTGCTGATCTAGTTCAGGTATTACTTCTTTTCCAGTATTACGAAATCGAAAAAAGACCGTGGAAAGATGCTGTCCTGTTAGCCGGATTTCCACCATCAAAGGGAAAGTTTGCAAAAAATCAATTAGGCAGACTGAAAGAGACACTTAAAAAGTATAATTTTGGTAATAGAACATACTAAAGGGGTGTATTCGATTGAGTGCTATTATTGACGGTTGTATTGATATATTAAAAGTTGTAAACGATACACGAACACCTGAACAGATATTTGATGATTATGCGAAAGAGAAGATGATGAAAGTTTATTATTCAGAGGATTCTGAATATAACTCACTATTATCAAAACTTGAGGCAAATATAAATTCACTTGAATATAATCAAGTAAAGGTATGTATCACAAAGATACTTAGACTACTTAACAGAAATGGACAAATCCTACTCCATAATTTAGAAAGGTTAGGTTGATTGATTTATGGCAAGATCAAAAAGAAGTTTATCTTCATCCGAAGCCAAAGAAATTGCAAAGGAAATGCAACTACTGTTTGATACAAAGTACAGAGATAACTTAAATTTTATGCGATTGCTTGAAATGTTACTTATTCAGAGAGTTGTTGAACAAACATGTGATTTTGATGAGGACACACCGATATACTCAATGGCAACAAGCATTGAAATACCGCTTATTGGTGACTTGAAGATTATTCCAAGTATCTTTCATGAAGTACACGGAACAACGAAGAAACCTTCATATCATTTTTCATTTGAGTTCACACCAAGTTCATCATTTAAGACTGATCTAATTCAAGCATATACTACAAAAGATTCAGATATTCCAGAATATTTTTCATCTATGTATGGTGAACAACTTAAAAAGATATACAATGATATGAGGGGCGGTGAGGACAGATGAGCGAGACTACAGATACTAAAAAAGAGTTGAAATTAGGTGATTCTCAATCATCGAACTACGCCTTAATGAAATTGCTTGCAGACAATGACAGTACATCACCAATAGAAGTTGACAGCAATGAAATGATGAATAAGACAAAGATGTTTCTCGTTGTATTTGCAAGAAATCAGCTAAATAGAATTATATATTTAACTAATTTTTTAGAGAGACTTGAATCTAAATTCATAGAGAGTGTTGATGAAGTTCTTGATACTGAACAAGATGCAATTCGTAAGATTGCAATGATCTCACAGGCAATGGAAACATTGTCAAAATGTGTTGATAATGCAAATTCAACTGTTTTTCAGGTATTGAAAGATGATAAATTTAACAACATTACAATAAATACAACCAATATTATTACTCCTGATGGAAATTCTGCAACTATAATTGATGCAGATTCTCGTGATGAGGTTAGAAACCTTGCCGCAAGTCTGCTCGAACAGCTTTCAAAGATGGCTGTTGCAGAAAACGATAAACAGGAGTGATAATAAATGTTCGATGTATTCAATAAATTACATGATAATCGACAAAGTGACAGCGTACCGTATTTTTCATTCTATGATCTTGATGATAACTTATTGCTTGGAAATATAAGTGTATCAATAGATGATAATGGTCAGTTTGAT
>AUXO018711510.1_pt1 | contig 10971 bp, 8 predicted proteins | sample 768731 | NCBI WGS metagenome assembly AUXO01 (sample SAMN02715735, study PRJNA202380) | gut metagenome | biome: sheep rumen | host: Ovis aries | place: New Zealand: Palmerston North
GTGACCTCCTTTTGTATGCGGTAATCCCTGTTACCATTGATCTTGTCAATCATCAGTATACAGGTAAATCCACGATGCGACAAATGTGAGGTCACTTCATATTATCTACTTGTGTTGCGAGGTAGAAGAATGGATTATCAGAGGATGACAGAAAATATCGTGAGGCAGATCGGATGGTGTTTATTGTATATTATGGGCGGTTGTTTTTTATATTATGAAAAAGAACCGCCCTATTTAAATATCCGAGGAAGTGATTATCGTAAATGATCCTTGTTAATCTTCTGGTGAATCCACATCAATCAGGATCTTCATAGTTTCCTCACGGTGAGAATCAATATATTCGTATGCAGCAGAATAGTCTTTGAAGGCAAAATGAGCGGTCATCAGTGGCTGGAGTTGAATCTTGCCTTCATTTACAAAATGAATGGCGTCTACATAATCCTCATGGCGATACATCATGCTTGTGTTGAGGTCAAGTTCTGAGTCATTCAGTTTTGCAAGGTCAATATTAGCCATCGTTGCGAAAACTGCAACAAGAATGATTGTGCTGCCTTTACGGGCGTTTTGAATTGCCTGATTCATGGTAATATCATTTCCAGCACAATCATAGATGACATCGGCCTTGTCTGGGCCAAAATTATTTTCAAGAGCATTTGCGAAATCTTCTTTCATAGTATTGACGATGTAGTCTGCTCCGACTTTTTTTGCAAGTGCAAGGCGGGTGTCGGAAATATCAGTTATCATTACCTCTGACGCGCCAAAGGCTTTTACAGATTGAGCGAGAAGAATGCCGATTGGGCCGCTTCCAAGTATACATACTTTTGCCTTATTGATTGCCGGGTATCTCTTTGTTGCGTGAATGGTCACTGCTAACGGCTCAATCATCGCCCCTTCGTCATAAGACATTTTTTCCGGTAGTGGAGTGATTTTTGAGGCATCGCACACAAAGTACTCACTTGCGGTTCCAACAGTCTGGAACCCCATGACTTTTAATTTTTCGCAAAGATTGTATTTTCCGTGTAGACAGGGATAACATTTCCCACAGAATACCTGAGGTTCAATGGTGACTTTCTGACCAACTTTAAAATCTGAGACATATTGCCCGACTGCAGCAATTTCGCCGGACACTTCATGACCTTGTGTTATTGGGTATTTTGTATATGGATGCGTTCCGTGATATACATGAATGTCACTGCCACATATCCCTATTCTTATGATTTTCACTAGAACCTGATCAGGCCCTGGTTTCGGAACGGGGATTTTTCTGAAACTGATTGTTCCGGGAGAAGTCATTAACTGTTGAAACATCGTTTTCTGCATGTATCACACCTCCGTAAGATCAGGCGATTCAGCCTGTAAATGTATTGAAAGAAAGTCATAATGTAATGAGTGTATTATATCATGAGGCACGGCGTCTTTTCGTATAATGAGCTTATTTCCCTTTATTATCCATGCTGTTGTGTTTGTTTTTCTATGCATTTTGAAGAACTAATTTCATATAATGGTTATAACATTAATAATTAATAATCCAGTGATAATTTTTTGTGCACAGAAATAATTATTAAGGACCAACTAATGGGAACAGGAGGAGTAGTTCTATGAAAAGAAAGATGATTTCAACAGTACTTGTTGGCTTAATGGCTGCAGGTATGCTTGCAGGATGTGGCGGTAACACGGCTTCATCTTCGACAGCGGATAAATCGAATAGTGTAGAAACAGGCAACACAGCTGTTTCATCTGCATCTGGTCAGAGTAGCAGCGGAAAGTATGCTGGCGAAACGATTACAATGATGGTAGATACAGATACAATGTCTGGAAACAATGCTATCCAAGCGGTTATTGATTCTGCCGAAAAAAAATTCGGGTTTAAGGTGGATCTTGAGACGCGTGTCGGAGGTAGTGAAGGAGATAACCTGATGAAGACAAGACTCGCGTCCGGGGATATGACGGATATTACTTTGTATAACTCCGGTTCATTGCTTAATGCACTTAATCCATCTCAGTATTTTGTTGATCTTTCGGATCAGGATTTTGTAAAAACGTATGATGATACATTTAAATCGACCGTGACGGTTGATGGAAAAACGTACGGAGTTCCCTTGGAGAGTACACAGGCTGGTGCGGTTTTATATAATAAGAAAGATTATCAGGAACTAGGACTTGAGGTTCCGAAGACCTGGAAAGATTTCGTTTCAAACTGCCAGAAACTGAAGGATGCAGGGAAGACGGCGTTAATTGGAACCTTTGGAGATTCTTGGACTTCTCAGGTACTGTTTCTGGGGGACAATTACAATGTGATTGCTTCGAATCCGGATTTCGCGAAGGATTTTGAGGAGGGAAATGCTAAATTCGCAACTACAAAGGAAGCAACGGAATCTTTTGGAAAGTATTCTGACATCCAGGACTTTTATAACGAAGATTACTTGTCGGCTAAGTATGCAGATGGAATTCAGATGCTTGGTGAAGGAAAGGGATCACAGTGGATCATGCTGACACAGGCTATTGGTCAGATTGAAACGGATTATCCGGATATCGTCAAGGACCTGGGTGTGTTCGCAATCCCTGGAGATAGTGCGGATTCCAATGGTATAACGGTATGGTATCCGAGCTGCTTCTACATTAACAAAAATGCAAAGGATGTTGATGCGTGCATTGATTTCATGAGGTATTGGTGTTCTTCTGAAGGAATTGCACTTTATAACAAGAATCAGGCTCCGCATGGACCATCCTGCATTAAGGGTATTGAGTTTGGGGACGATGTCCCGGATGCAATCAAGGTTGATATGCAGAAGTATTTTGATGATGGAAATACAATACCGGCTCTTGAGTTCCTTACTCCTGTAAAAGGACCGAACTGCCCGAATATTTGCCAGGAGGTGGCATCGGGCCAGACAACCGGTGAAGAAGCTGCCGCCAAGTATGATGAAGACTGCAAAAATCAGGCCATTCAGCTTGGACTTAATTGGAAGTAAATACTGACAACAAAGCGGAGCTAACGGGCGGGGTAAATGTGGCATATAAAGAGATGTGCTACAATAGTTCGGCCGCAGCTTCGCTTTTTCTCGGGTAAAAGAATTGCTTTCGTAGGATAGAAGCGGAGCGGATGTAACTTTTATCCGGAGGGGAGGACATTTATATGCAAGTGCAGCGGAAGAAGAAGGAGCAGTCACAATATCCGATTCTTTTTATTATACCGGCTCTTATCATATTCCTTATTTTTTTTCTGATTCCTATTGTCACATCGTTCTATTATTCTCTTACCGTGTGGGATTTTTCCAGCACAAGATTTGTAGGTTTCCAGAACTTTGTGAATTTTTTCAAGGATCAGTCGCTTAGCAGTTCTATTGGACACACTTTGATCTATGCATTTTTGACAAGTGGACTGAAGGTAATCTTAGCCTTTTTTATAGCAGTTTTTTTGACAAGTAAGATTCGAACAAAAAATTTTATACGTTCTGCTGTCTTTTTTCCAAACCTTGTTTCAACAATGGCTGTCGGCCTGATTTTTGCTGCGCTGATGCATCCGACAAAGGGACTTATCAATGTGCTTCTAACAAGTATAGGTTTTCATGCAGTGGACTTTCTGGGAAATGTTAATACAGCCCTGTATAGTGTAATTGCAGTCGACGTATGGAAGGGACTGAGCATTTCGGTAGTTATATATATCGCAGGAATACAGTCTATAGACAGTACATATTATGAAGCAGCATCAATTGATGGCGCAAACGGATGGCAAAAGCTCTGGAGTATTACATTCCCTCTTTTGACGCCTGCACGAAACTCGATTATTATACTGTCTTTGATAGGTGGATTGCGCTGCTTCGATCTGATTTGGGCAATGACAGGTGGCGGACCGGGATTCGCAACAGACGTATTAGCATCCGTTATCTACAAGCAATACGCATATGGTTATTATGGCTTATCTACAGCCGGCAATGTAATTATGCTCGTTCTGATTTCTGCGATCGCATATCCGCTGCAGCACCTATTAAACAAACAGGAGGAGGCCATATCATGAATAGAAAGAAGAGATCGACTCTTCTCGGGGATGTTCTGGGAGTTTTCTTTGCAGTAGTGATATTTATTGTGCCGTTCTATTTCATGTTGATTACTGCATTGAAGTCGTCTAAGGAAGCAAATCTGCTTTCGATTGCTTTTCCAAGTGAGATTCATTGGGAAAACTTTTCGGAGGTTTTCAAAACCAATAATTACATGCTGCTTACCGCGTTTAAAAATAGTTTTCTTATCACAATATTTTCTGTAGTTATTCTGATTATTACCGGTGCTATGGCCGGTTATGTAATCCAGCGGCGTCGTGATAGAATGGTTGGTGCACTTCAGGCAATTTTCTTAATGGGACTGATGATTCCGGCTGCGATTTTGCCGACAATCTCTTTGCTGCAGAAACTTCATATATATAAAACGATGTTTTCAATGATAATGATTGAGGTAGCGCTTCAACTGCCATTTACCATTATGCTTTACAGAGGATTTATGGCTTCAATACCTAGAGAGTTGGAGGAAGCAGCACGCATTGATGGGTGTGGAAAATTTCAGACATTCTTTCAGATCATTTTGCCTCTTTTGAAGCCAATCACAGCGACTGTCATTATTCTAGATGCTGTAACGGTATTTAATGATTTTACAAATCCCTTATATTTCTTTCCGGGGAATGAAAATGCGACAGTTCAGCTTACCCTGTATAATTTTAAAGGACAATTTTCAAGTAGTTATAATTTAATGTTTGCAGATATATTAATCATTACTATTCCGATGTTTATTCTCTTCCTGATTTTTAATAAGAGAATAGTCGCAGGGATGGTTGCAGGTTCCGTTAAAGGTTAGTTGTTATATTATTTATGGGCTTTAGCCTGTTTGAGCTCGAGAGAGTATTTCCCAACGGAAATATGAGCCGAGTGAAATCGCCGCCACCTGTGAAACGGGTGGCGGCGATTTTCTAATACCTGTCATTGTAATCTAACATGGCCCTCGAAAAGAATGTGGAGTAAAGCAAAATGAGATTTCGAAAAAAGATGATCATGGCGTATGCTCTGGTGGCAATTGTCAGTGGAATCATTACTGGAGTGACGGTCTTCTGGTTAAGCTATTCGCATGAGGTTAAGATAGAAAAAAAGAATCTTTCAGTAGCCGCAGATCAACTGGTGGATCAGATGGATGGGAAACTTGCGTTAATGGACGCAAGTATGAATTATGTCCTTTCCAACATGGATATGTTGAATGCAATGGAAATTCTAGGTCGGGATAAGACAACAGAAAATGATTCTCTGATGGTTACTGCTAAAGCTATAATAGGGAAGAATATCAATACGGATTTTATTCAAAGAAATTGCTATCGGATTGTATATTTCAACAGAAATGGAAATCTAATAGGAAGCGTTAGTACCCAAAATTCCAGATTGGTAGAATCATTTAACGCTAATGAGATTTCATATCTTCCCTTAGCAGATGAAGAGCATGGCCATTCCATTTTGGTTTGTAGTCGCAAAGATCCGTGGGTTACAAATGCTGATGCGCCGAAGGTTTACTCCATGGTTAAAGCAATACAAGGTTCCAACATGGGGTACCTTGAAGTAGAAAATCTCGTTTCAGATATCAGCGATTTTTCAATCTCGACGAATAGAATTCAATATGCTGTTTATATCAATAATAGGGATTGTATTGGAAAAAGCCGGAACATGCAAGCGGCAGCTGACTATATTCCTTTTCTGACAAACAATGTGGGAAAAATTATACAGAAAGAAGGAAATTGGTTTACGGTTAGTCATTCCAACAAATATAATATTAGTGTGGTGGCTGTTGAAAACGATGATGGAACTGTTACAGAGATAAAAAAAATTATCGGCATGTCAGCTCTACTAGGGTCGATGATTTTCGTTATTGAAATGATACTTGTATTGTTTTGGTCAAATATACTTACAAAGCCAATCCGCAGGTTAATTACTATCATCGATCATACAGATCTTCAGACACTAAATCATGAGTTGCCTGTTAGTATTCATAGAGAAATTGAAAGAGATGAGCTTCAGCAACTTATGGATTCATATCAGATGATGACGAAACGGCTGCATGATGCGATTCTTAAGGAACAGAAAGCCTCTATGTTGCAATTGCAATCGCTGTATGACTCTCTTCAGGCACAAGTTAACCCACATTTTATCTATAATGTTCTGAATATAATATCAGCCCGAGGGGTGATGGATGATGACGAAACGATATGCGAGATATGCGGATCCTTAGCATCGATATTGCGATATTCGACAGGAACGCAGAGGCGCTATGTGACCCTCGATGAAGAACTGACATATATGGATAATTATTATTATCTGCTTCGGGCTCGGTTTGGCGAGAAGTTACATTTTCATTTCAGTATTGACGATTCCATCAGAAAGGTGGTAATACCAAAAACATTGGTGCAACAGATTGTGGAAAACAGCGTAGTTCATGGATTTCAGGACAGTACGTCGTTCATGGAAATTGATATTTGCGGTAAATTAGAGAAGGACAGGTGCATTCTTCAGATATGTGATAATGGATCCGGAATAGAAAAAGAAGAATTGAAAGAAATCCATCTCCGTTTAAAAGAAATCCGGACAAAGCTTCTGAAAGAACATGAAAATATACAACTGGAGATTGGAGGAATGGGTTTGGTAAATGCCTTTGCAAGATGCCTCTTACTATATGAAAAGGACCTGAAATTTGATATCAATAACAGAGAGGATTGTTCGGGAGTTGTGACTCGAATTTGCTTTCCAGCTTCCGTGGACAAAGGAGGGAGAGAGGATGTATAGGGTATTGGTTGCAGATGATGAGCCGATGTCACTACAGATGATAGTAAAGATAGTGAATGATCGCTGTTCGGAATATCATATTTGTGATTGTGCAGTGGATGGAAGAGAATTATTGGAAAAAATTCGCCGAGAGAAACCGGATGTGGTAATCACGGATATTAAAATGCCTTTGGTAAGTGGTGTTCGAGTAAGTGAGATTATTCACACTGAAATGCCAAATGTATTTTTTATCATAATCAGCGGATATCAGAGCTTCGAGTACGCGCAGAGGGCAATTCGATCCGGAGCGGCAGATTACATATTGAAACCAATTACACCATCTGGATTGAGTGAGGCGATGGAAAAATTATCTGATCGAATCCAGTTCGCTTACTATTCAAGACGGAATCGGTTGCTTCAACAGATTTGCAACGGATCGGAGTATGATCTTGATGAAATGAAGGCGATATTTCCCTATCAGAGCGTTTTTTTAGGGTTAATCCGTGAGAATGGATTACCAAGACGGTTTAGTAAAAGTGTTGGTAGAGAAATATATTCGGATATTAACGAACGTTACATGATTTATGGCCGTGATGAAAGAGAATCACTTTATTTGATTCCACAAGTGATGCTTGGAGAACAGACCATAGAGGGATATTTACAGAAGGTTGTAGCTCGACAGAGAAAGAGTCTCAATTATCAGACCATTATTTATTCGGATCAGTTGATCAGTATTACAGACTTAACGGATGTAATTCGGGAAATGTACAATACGCTGGCACATTGTATCATTATCGGTAGAAATCAAATAATTAAAATCGATGGGAAACGGACTGCTTTTTCGAGTGAGACTGAGAATCAGGTAGCTCGGATTATAGATGAAACTTTTAACGATATGGAAACAATCATACGTGAGCGAAAGTTTGAAACGGCAAAGAAAAAAATCAAAAGCACACTTATTCATTGGCAGAAACAAGGCTGTCCACAGAGTTGGATGGAATATGCGGTAAGAAATCTAAATAGCTTATGTATACGTTATGGTCATGTATCAGAAAATTCTGAGTTAATTGATCGAGAAATTCTTCTTGATGATGCATTCTATAATGCAATGAGTATTGAAGAGTTGTCAGAGATGGTTATTGATATTCTGTTTCAGAATGAAAAGGAAGGGAATGTTTTAAAGTTGGATTCGCCGGAGTTCCTTCAAGATGTTCTAGATTATTTAACGCAAAATATTCAGAAACAAATATCGCTATCTGAACTGTGTCATATATTCGGTGTATCTCAGACATATTTATCCAGACTTTTTCGAAAGTATACAGGATTATCCTTTAATCAAAAGTTGACAGAGCTTCGCATGGAAAAGGCTAAGCGAATAATAAATAAGAATCATGACTTTTATATCAGGGAGGTCGCGGAGTTGGTCGGATACCAGGATCAGTTTTATTTTAGCCGTGTCTTCAGGTCTTATGTGGGAAAAAGTCCGAGTGAATATGCGGATGAATTGGAGAATGACACCGTATAACAAAGACGCAAACTCTTTTAGGAGTCTGCGCCTTTCAGATGTGAAGCCGTTGAGTTGGCTTTATCTAACGAATAAGAACAATTGTCATTTTCCGAGATGGTCATTTACTGAAGAATATATACTTTCCTGCCGGTACATCTCTCCACTTACCGGAAATACAAATTTTTGTGGCAACGGGTGTTTCAATATCATAGCGAAATCCATTCCCGGTTTTTCTCCAGGTGGAACAGATTTTTCCGTGTCTGGTTTCTAACTTACCCTCAAACCATGATAAACGCTGGTCTGGGATAGGTGCGATGATGGCTTTTGTGTATCCAGGTTCGGCGGGCTTGATTCCCGCTGCTGCTCCGTATAGCCAGTCTGCAACCGCTCCATAAGCGTAATGATTAAAGGAATTCATGTCAGAACTCCAGAATTCTCCATCAGGTTTGATGCCGTCCCAGTGTTCCCACATGGTTGTGGCACCCTTGGTAATTGGATAGAGCCACGATGGGTATTTTGTTCGAAGTAGTAGGGACCATGCGAGATCCGAGTAGCCGTAATCACTCAGTACATGTAAAAGGTACGGTGTACCAACAAAACCTGTGGTCAGACTAATATCTGCCGCCTTTATCATTTGCGCTAGTTGATCCGCTGTTTTCTGAGGGTCTTCTGCCAGTTCGAAACGAATGGCTAAAACACACTCCGTCTGTGTCAGATATTCTGGAAAAGCTAAGCGGAATGCCTTGATAATGCTTTCGTGCAATTGCTCATAGACGGAGATGTCCTTGTGTAATACGCGTCCAGCTTTTACAAGGAGATTGGTTGAATGTGCATAAAACGCAGAAGCGATTAGATCCTGGCGACTGGATCCTTTGTAACTTCCAGATGGAGCGTCCAACCCCAGCCAGTCACCGAAGTGTTCACCTCCTGTCCATAGACCGGGTGTGGTTGTGGCATGAGTTATATAGTCCACCCATCGCTTCATGCTGTCAAATTGGTGTTTTAAAATATCTGGATTTCCAAATGCAAGGTATAATTCCCAAGGACATACAGTAGCGGCATCGCCCCAGGCAGCGCTAGGGTTATCTGCCATGAGGAGATCTGGAATGACAAAACCGACTGCTCCATCGGATCTCTGGTCAGCGGAAAGATCTGACAACCATTTCATATAGAATCTTTCCGTATCAAAATTGTAGCATGCTGTCCGGATGAATACTTGTGCATCGCCGGTCCAGCCTTGACGCTCATCGCGTTGAGGACAATCGGTTGGAACATCAACGAAATTACATTTCTGTCCCCAGATGATGTTGCTGAATAATTGATTTAACATTGGGTTAGAAGTGCAGATAGAACCGGTTTGTCTAATATTGGAGTTAACTTGGATTGCTGTGAACTGTTCCGGAGATGCGGATTGTACCCCTCCTGGAAATTCGTTAATTCGGACGTAGCGAAAACCATAGAATGTTAACAGAGGCTTGTAGCATTGGGCACCATCGGTACAGGTATAGATATACTGTGCTTTTGCGGAACGGTAGTTTTCGTTATAGAAATTTCCATTTTTATCTAATACTTCCGCAAATGACAAGTTAACCCGTTCACCAGCGCAAGCATTTGAGAGGGTTATTTCCGGGTAACCGGTCAGTTCCTGACCAAAGTCTAGAACAGTTTCTCCGGAAGGCGTAGTAAATATACATTTAGCGGCAATGCGTTCCTGCTCACAGATGTCTTCTCCTTCCTGGGGAATTAGAGAATTCGTAGGGCCATCAAAACTGATGGCAGATACCTCAGATGCTTTATGGAATGAGGCATCATAAATTTCACCATCATATATTTCAGAAAAACGCACATTGCTTTCAGAGACTTTCCAAGTATCATCTGACATGAGAACATCAGATGTCCCATCTTGGTATGATATGGTGAGAGTAAGTGTAAGCCCTGCAGGTTGCTTCTGATATTTTTTTTGACGTGGACTGTTTTGCCATCCAATGAGCCGGCTTCTGTACCAGCCCTTGCCAACGAGTATTTCAAGTGTGTTTCTTTCAGAAACAAGAGATGTAATGTCATACTGTTGGATCTGGAGACGCTGTTCATAAACGGTCCACCCTGGCGCTAAAATAAAGTCTCCAATCCGTTTGCCATTTAGAGAAGCCTGATATACTCCAAGTGCCGTGATAGCAAGTACAGCTTTTTTCACAGGCTTTGAAATGGAAAAAAATTTTGAAAAGTTAGGAACTACGTCACCCATGTCTTGGGGCGGACAGATCCATTCAGCGTTCCAGTTCATATTGTTTCCTCCTTTTATAATAAACTTCATATATGTCTGAATTGATAGAGTAAATGTTCATGCGATAAATTGCATCACTGCATCACAAATTGTATAAATCTCCGAGTCGTTTCGTGCTCATACTTATTACCTTCAAAATTGCATTCAGTCACTAACAGGTGCTTTGCGTTATTTTACGTTTTCAAGACCTGATACAGTAATCTGGAGTGCGTTTATCATCACTATTTATTGCATTATAAAGTGAATTAATGTTTTACAACATGGAGATTCTAATTATTGTTATGTATAATTGACTAAAACTTCCCATAGCAAAAATGGGCTTCGCAGCATAAAAACTCAATAATACAGGCAATCAGATAGGATCTTTATGCCCGGGTGGATGAATAATTACC
>AUXO014305214.1_pt1 | contig 10970 bp, 13 predicted proteins | sample 768731 | NCBI WGS metagenome assembly AUXO01 (sample SAMN02715735, study PRJNA202380) | gut metagenome | biome: sheep rumen | host: Ovis aries | place: New Zealand: Palmerston North
ATACAATTCTTCCCATTTATCACGGAAATATTGCATCATCTTGATATCACGATCATTAAAATCAAACTTAAGTTCAACTTTATATTGGATACCTTCTAACATAGCCGCAGAAATCTTATTTTGATTTTCAAGCATATTTTCTTGAGCTTCATTTAGTTTATCCATGTCTTCTTCATAGTCTTCCATGGCTTTTTTAGCTTCATTGTAAATTTCTTCAGCTTCTTTTAATGCAAGTTCATCTGCAGCTGTTTGTGAAGAAGAGTTATATGCTTCAACTGCCGCATTATATTGCTCAATGATTTGATCCATATATTCGTCATAATTAAGTGTACCATCGTCATTGAATGTTGCACCATATTGTTCAAGTCTAGCTCTATTTGCATCCATATTTGCACTAGCTTCAGCAGCCTATTCGGCGTATAATTTATTCTCTTTTTCAAGAGCTGCAATTTCATCATTAATTGCTTTAAGATGATTAGCACCAAATGTGCGTGATTTAATCTTCTCTAAACGAGTTAATATACTTGCTTGTTCACCAAGTTTTTTAGTTATTTCATGATAACGTTCTTTTTCATCTGAACCACGTTTTGGTCCTTCAACTTTTTTAGCTTTCTTTGATCCGCCACCACCACCTCCACCAGAGGAAGATGAAGATGCTGCAGGCGGTTTACCGCCACCTTTATATTTTGATTTAGCACCTTGGAATAACCACATTGTAGCTGTATGAGCGCCTTCTTCGCCTTCTACAAAAGAATCCACTGGAACACTGTGTAATACACCATTATTATCAATATAGTCATAACTACCAGTAGTCACGACTTGCTCCCATTTATTAGCTGGGACAGATACAGTTACTGGTTCCCATGTACCTTCTACACCAACAGAACTTAAAGCTGCACTCATTGCATCAGCAGTTTCCTATGAATAAAATACCATATTATTTAAATCATCATAGAATGGAGCAGTTTCAATAGAAGCACCAACTTTAATTCCATTAGCTTCAAAATCATATGCGGCAATCGTATCTAAAATATTATTGCATTCAGTTTGTACTTTAGAACCATCAACTGTCACTTGCGCAACAATATCTTTCGCGGCATTAGCTTTTAATTGATCCCAAGCAGCATCATCTTGTTTAATGGCTTTTTCTAATAATTTTGCATTTTCAGCACTCTCTAAGAATGTATCAGATAAGCTATTTGCCTAATCAGCAGTTAAATTAAATACATCTCCATAAGTATCTCTAATATCTTCAAGTGTTTTAGTATATTCAGTCGCTTCTTTATAAGTATCTTTATAAGTTGTTTTTAATGTTTTTAATGTTTTTTGATATGTTGACATATTTTTTTGTGCATTACTAAAACCTTTTTCTTGACGAGCAAGGCCAGAAGCAAATTTCATAGCTTCATCTTCATTAATATCTTTTGTAATTTTTCCAATTTCTTGTAAACGTTTTGCATATTCTTTTAATTCTTCTACAGAACCAAAACCAGCATTTGTAGCATAATTTGCATTAATCTCATCTTGCTGTGTACGTGAAAGTTTAGTTCCTTCATCAACAGTAGTGTTGCCAGTTTCTGCGCCTTCAGGTAAATCAATATTTGCAGTATCTAATGATTCAGTAACAATTTTAGTTGCTACAATTTCACCCTTTTCATTTTGAGCGGTTGTCCATCCAGCACCACGATAATTTGCAGCTATAGTTTCACGTATATCTGCTGGCATATTTGTAGTTCCTATAACTTGTGACCAAGTCGTAGTAGCAACTGCATTTGTTAATTGTCCATTAGCGCCAATAGTATAATCAGTGGTAGTACTAGATCCATCATCATTTTTTACGGTTTTAGATGCAGTTACACTACCATCGCTATTAACAATTGCAGAATCAGCCATACCATTTCGAATCATTTCTGCGGCAATTTGTACAGCAGCTGCGCAATCTCCCATTGCAGTAGCTAATTCTATAGATTTATCAGAGACAGATTCCAATGTAATTGTGCTCTCTCCCATTAATTCTTGGAAGCGTTGTAAATCTGTATCATTACCTTCAAAGATCTCAGCTAAAGTTTTACCTTCTGCCAATCCTTCTGCTACTGTATTTAAAATATCAAGATCTTTTTGCTATTTACTTAAATAACCTTCGCCCTATTCAATAGTGCTAGCTCTGCTTTGAGATGCATAATTAATATCGTTCCATAGTGCAGTATTTACTGCTGCATCATAATCTTCACGCTGCTGTGTTTCAGTGCCCATTTGACTTTCAAGCCATTTATTAATAATTTCGCCGAAATCAAGCTCTGTCCATCCATTAGTCTCATCGTAAGATAATCCACCATTTTGCTAACCGAGCAATGTTGCTTGGATTAACTTATCGAGCTACATATCGCTACCAGTATAACCAGCATCACGTAATAGCTTACGAGCTTTCTCTGGTGTACTATAGTCTTGACCCTCTAAAAGATTAGCGACCTCTGCTGCCTATTTACCACTAATATATTTATCACCAAAAACAGATTCCTAAAATGCAGTAACAATATCAGCATCACTTGCCATTGCACGTAAAGAATCCTATTTATTTTTACGCCATTGCTCAAAAGTAGTACCAGTATATCTTCCGCTTGTATCATAATCTAAATAAGCTGCATTACCAAGCTATTGTATACCAGAATCAACATACGGATCAACAGTAACTGCACGTGCGCCTGAACCATCAGTTGCCAAAGCCATTGCACGTATCTACTCAGGGCTATAACCTGCTTTAGTCCAACCTGCAATAACTTCTTTCATTTCTTTTTCGCCAAGAGCAGCGAACAAAGAAGTGTTTTCTTCCCAAATAGTCTTACGAGCCTTAATAATCGCAGACCAAGCATTAGTCCATGCATCAACTGTTTTCTAAATTGTTGCCTATTCTGCATTATAAACAGAATCAAGCACACCGATCCATAAGTCTTTTACTTGCGCAACTGTTGTCTTAGTAGTAGCTAATAATTTATTATTTGCGGTATTTAATTCGTTCTAAACTAAATCAGCAAAACCACCGGCGTCAATATTTAAAACTTCGTCTAAAGTATAATTTGTTTTATGCGCTGAATTATATTTTTTAAGCGCAGTAGTCATAGCATCATTTAATGCATACTGTTGTAATAAAGATAAATCATCTTGATAGCCACCAGAAAGATATTGCTTTAATCTTTCAGCAGAAAACTCTTCAGCTAAGAATGCATTATATGCATCAGATAGAGTATCATAAACAGTATTATCTAACATAATTTTATTATCACTAGTTTGCACTACAGCATGTTTTTTGCTCATTTGATCAATCATATCTGCGTCAGTCGTTGCATAATTTAAACCTAACTATCCTGCCATATAGTTATATTGGTTATCTATACCATCTAATTCGTTTTTGATTTTGTCTAAAACTCGTTCTTGTAATCCCTCTGCACCAGTAAATTCAGTAGATTCAAAACCAAGGCTTAAACCTTCCATTAAATAACGACCCATTTCCTGTGTATAAACAGAAGGTGAATGTTCGCCTAAGCTGGTCATAATTTGCAATAATAAATCAGTACTTGTATCAGTAAATACATTACCATAATCACCAAATGCAACTTTATAACCACGAACTAAGCCAGCGAATAAGTTATAACCACCCATAAAAGCTTCATCTTGTGATGCTGCTTCCCAAGCTTTTGCAATATCTCCGCCAGCTTCATCCACAAATTTTTGCCATTGACGAGTTACTTCTTTACCAATAGAAGCTATATTTTTAGAAATATCTTCAGTTTTATTACCAGTTCCAACTTGATATGCTCTTAAATCTCCGCCATATTGATTGACAATAGCGTTTGTCATATCAGAGAAATGTAATCCACGTTGTTCAGATCTTGCTCTATCTTCAAACGCTTTTCTGCCTGCAGAATTATAGGCAGCATTTAGTTCATTTCGTGTAGCAATAATATTGCCAATTGTGTTTTCTTTATAATTAACTTTAACTTCAATCTCACGAGATTCACCATTTTCAGGTGGCTCAACACCCGATACAATTGTATATGTAACTTCGTCAGTTACTGTTACTGTACCAGTCTCAGGTGGTGAATCAGATCCTTCAGCTAGTGTATAATTTACTTCACCTTGCGCAGGTTGAGTAAATGTCCAATTGCCAGCATCTTCTTTAGTTAAACCTTCAACACCAGCAACTTCATATACAACTTGACCTTTTGCATCAAAAAATGTAAATTGATTAGTATCTTCATTATAATTAATACCAGTGACTTTTAAATCGCTGCTTAAAACAATTTGTTCACCAGTAGCACTTACTAAAGTTCCAGTTGTAGGATCAAACTTTAAACCAGAATCTTCTTTCATTTGTGCAGTTAAAATTAATTGACCTGATGCATCTTGAACAGTATAAATACCAGTCTTTGGATCAAAGATTGCTGTAGAAGTAGCATCAGAAGTTAAATTTAACTTATAGGTTGTGCCATTTGCCATTGTTAATGTGACTATACCAGTCGCTGGATCATAACCCGCGGCAGTGCCTTTTTCTAAATCAACAGTATAGCTAACATTTTCGCCATTAGTAATAGTTAATATACCAGTAGTAGGATCGTATCCAGTGATACCTGCTGCGGCGCCGATGTTTACTTCATAAGTTGTACCAGCAGACTCAATAGTCAAAATACTTGTAGTAGGATCATAACCAACGCCACGTGCGCCAGGCTCTAAGTTTACTGGATATTCAACGCCATTACCGGCACGTAATGTTACAATACCAGTTGTTTCATCATAACCAACAGCCTTAGCACCTGCACCGATATTAACTTTATAATTAACATCAGCACCATTAGTTAAAGTTACAATACCTGTCTTAGGATCATATCCTGTTGCTGTAAGACCTTGCTCTAAGTTAACACGATATGACGTACCGCCGCCATCAGTTAAAGTGATGACACCAGTTGTAGGATCATAGCCAGCACACTGTGGTGCTTGTGCTAAACGCACAGTATATTCAACACCAGATTCTGGGTTATAGACTGTTAATTCACCAGTATCAGGATTCCAAGCACCTGGCGCAGTAACTGTTAATTCGTATATGCCGCCAAGTGTTTCTTCACCATTAATATTAACTTGACGAGTGCTATTAATACGTGATTGCATTTCAGAAGCTAAACCGCCATATAGCTGACTACGTTCAGCTTCAGTTGCGGCAGCACTTTCAAGTAACATTTCTGTTTTCAATTTGGCCGCAGCTAAAATTGATTCTTTGTCTTGGCCACTTAGATCTTCTTTACCAAGATTTTTTAATAATGCGTCTACTTTTTCTGCATCGTTATATACTGTCATTAAATTATTACGAAGATTTTCAATTTCCTCAAAAGATAAGTCTCCAAATTCTTTAGTACCAGTAGTTAAATCTTTAATGGCATTATTTACAGATGATACTGCATTACGAACCTCATCCCATTTTGTTTTCTGTGCTTCAGCAACTTCTTTGGCATTTTCAGTAATAATATCACTATATTGTTTATATGCGGCGGCTTTTTCTTGATTAATTTGTACTAACATAGATGCATCATCTTTATACAGATCTTCTAATTGTGCATAATATTCTAATGCATTTTCATACATATATTTAGCCCAATCAGCTTCGCTTAGTGTATTATATTTTTCTATAATAGTATCAATTGAGTCTTTTGAATAAATACCTAATATCTAAAGCTCAGATGCGGTTAATTGCCCAGATTTAGACATAGCATCTGTAAATGCTGTTACAGCATTAGTTGCTTTTTCAGCTTGCATACCAATGTCGTTCCAATATGTTAAAGCTGACTAAGCATTTTTTGCTGATGTTAATTTATCAGTGCTTGCGATCCAAGCAGCTTCATATTCAGCACCTTTAGATACTAATCCATTATATACACCTAATAAGTTAGTATTTGTAGATAATTCACCATTTAATCGTGCAACTTCATCGGAAGCATTTGCCCAATCAATTTTTCCATATTTATCTTCATAAGCCTATTGCTTAGTAGTATCAGTGATCGCAGCTTGTAATGCTTCTTTTTGTGCTTCTAAATCTGCAATTTTTCTTTCAGTCTCAACTTGCAAGCCACGAATTTCTTGATATGCAACATTATCATCATCACTTACAATTTGACCTGCATCTCTTGCGCGTTGTGCAAAACCATCTTTCCATTGATCCCAGGCAGCTTTAGTTTCATCTACATATGCTTGTGTAGTTTCTACCTAACGATCAATAGCTTCACGTTCTTTGTCATAATTGTCTTCAATCATTTGAGTCCATATTGCAGTACGCTCTGCAGCACTTTTTTTGACAAATTCAGTTAATTCTTCTTCAGTTTCCCAAATGCCAGTAGCCCATAATTCTTCATAATCAGATTTATTAATTGTTTTTTTAGTCGCTGTTTCTTGAGCAGTTTCTATCGCTGTACGTTTTTCTGTTAATGCAGTGGCGTCTATTTCAGACTACATCGCATCATATGCTGCTTTTGAAATTTTTGTAATATTGCCCTCTTTATCAATTTCAATTGCTGAAGGATTTAAACGTAAAACAATATCCATATCAAAAGTTTCGCCATTTATTTTGACACCTTTTTCACCAGAAGTTAATGACTCTAATAATTTTGTTTTCCAACTTACATTATTTTGCTCACCATGAATATCAGCTAATTTAGTAGTTAATTCAATGCCTGCATCAATTTTTGCTGATGCATCTGAATAACCAGCAACGTTTCCAATAATTTTATTTAAATTAGAATATTCTGCCCATTTTTCTTCATCAGCCAATCCACTCTGGTCTAAGGAAGTACGAATTAATTTCATTGTATCGCCGATACTTGCAGCATCTTCTGCTGTCTTAAATAGATCAAAATCGGGATTATGATATAAAGCATTTACTGCGCTTTGCTGACGTTGGCTTTCTTCTGCGGCGAACAATGTGTTATAACCACGTTCACCAATCATTTTAGCAACTTGACCTGTCATACCAGACCCACCAACATATGGCGCAAATCTGCTATCAGTCTATAAAATTTCAAAAAGCTATTCAAGTTGCCCTTGGCCAGCTTCAATTTCTCTCAAATTACCATTGACAAATTCAAAGCCTAATCCTTTTAATTGATCAAGCCAATCTTGACTTAACCAAAGTTTACCTTCATCAGATAAATAAGGCGTATAATAAGACGCGCCCTTGCCCCAAATTCCATTAGTTTTTTTATCAGGTCTCCAACCATTAGTAGCTGTCCAAGCCTCATCTGTAAATAATGATGCTGTAGTTGTAGCCTAACTATAATCAGTCATATCAAAGAAATCTTCATAAGCTCTTTGCGTCTAAGTGTCAGTAAAATGTTTATTATACCAATCAATATACTCTAAATCGGTTTCTCCACGAATTTGAGCAGCTTGCCATTCAGAATAGAGATCCTATGAAGCAGAAATTCGATCACCTGTATGCCAACCACCAACATCTTCTTTAACTTCAACATACTACCAATCTGATTCTGTATCACGTTGTTCTTCTCTAAATTCTTCGATTTGCGCACGCGCCTGTTCTACATTTTCATTTGCCTGACGTAATAAACGATCACTTTCACCACGAGTCGTAGCACTCATTTCTGCCTTTAAATGACCATAACTACCAGATAAGGCATCAACAGCAGAAGTCTGTAACCCATAAGCTTTAGTAATTTCATTTACTTTTTCAATTTGTTCTTCATAACTTAAAGTTGTATCAGCCATAATATCGCCTAAATTACCGATATCTGTAGCTAACTTTTCATTATCTTCTCTTGTTTTTTCGATAGAATCATTTAATGCTTTTTGTTTTTTTACTAATTTTTCATGCGCTGATTCAGTTTTACTTAAATGATCTACTAATAAAACTAATCCAGTAATTAAAGCCATAATACCAACTAACATTGCAGTAATTGGATTAGTTAATAAACTTTTAGTAAAAGCTTTTACGCCTGCAGCAGATGCATACCAAGCTACAGTTTCAGCTCCTTTAGCCGCAGTAGTAGCTGCTGATGCTGCTGCCACAGCAGGCTATATTAAAGAATTTTTAATTAATTCAGTATTCATTAACTACATCACAGCTGATGCAGCCATAGCGACTGTGACCATAGTAGAAATAACAGTAGTAAATTTTTCCCATGTACTTACATCTGGATCATTCATTTTATCTACAGCATTACTAATTGCAGTAAATGCCGCTGTTATTCTCTACAATGTCATCGCAGTTTTTACAAATGCCTAAACAGTATTTGAAGATTTTTGTAATTTAGCATTAAACGTAGCTTCAAATTTTTTACCAGAAAGCTCAGCTTCATCGCCTAAAGTGCCAATATTGCCGCCGGCCTCACGAGCATTATCTGAAATTTGTTTGACATTATCTTTGCCCATTCCACATTCTTCACTAGTCTTTTTAACCGCTTCAGCTGCATTATTAGCCTAGGCTGAAGCTTGGCTAAAGCCAGCAATTAAATCCTATAATATTTTATTTAATTCTGCAACGTTGCTTGGATCAACAGCAGCTAAAGAGGATAAAGCATTTTGTCCAATACCAGCAATACCAGCGTCACCATTATTTGATAATGTTGTAGCCATAGAAGTAAGCATACCTTTACGAGCTTCTTCACTTCCCAAATAGGCAGAAACATCATAAGATACCTGCCCATCTTTGCCACGTACAGCGAATGTATTATCAATCTAACGTAAAATACCGTCCATTTTGCCAGCTTCAAGATTAGCTTTTTCCAAAGTTTGTACTAATAAGTCAACAGTTATTTCTTTTGAAGTATCTTTAATAATTCCTAATTTAATCGCTAAATCCTATAATTCAGCATAGGCTTGTGGTGTAACTATTTGATCTACCATATGATTTGCGGCATTTAATTGTTGTTGATATCCAGCATAATTAGTTTCTTTATTATCTTTTAATAGCTAAGCATCTGCCGCACTTGCAATAGCTTCTTTAGCCTAATCTTTAGCAGCTTTTTTAGCAGCTTCAGACTATTGTAATAATTTTTCCTATTGTTGAATTAAATTAATATAATAAGATTTTTGTGATTCCATATTAGCAATTACTTGTTGTGCTTCTTGTTTCTATTTTTGTGTTAATTGATCGGATGCTTGTGCCAATTTTTCTTTCATTGCTAAAAGACGCATATCATAATCTAATTCTACCTTAGAGCTCATTGATAAATCATCACGCGCCATTAGCCCTTCCATTTCAGTCCGCATTTCCGCCAACATTTGAGTATATTCGTTAATCATTTGATTGCCTGAGAATAATTGTTTAATACTTGTACCAGCCTCGGTAATCCATGTACTAATTTTATCTAAATTTGCATTTACAATAGCAGAACCAATTAAACCAATCATATTGCCTAATCCGCCAAAACTATCTCCTAAAGAAGAAATAGCATTAATTAAATCGGCAAAAAAACTGGTTAATTTAGTCATTGCCTAATCATTTAACAAAGATCCATAAATATCTTCCATTGCAGCTTTTACACGCTTAGAAGCTGCTTCCCAACTTTCAGCATAAATTTCTTGTTGTTCTTGTAAAGCACCATCAGCATTTTGAGCTGTTTTCATATTGGCTTGATATTTATCAAAGTTTTCAAAGAATGCTAAAATCTAAGTATATTGTCTAGCACCACCAATAGTCTATGCTAATGCAGATTTTGTTGCTTGACCAAGTGAATCCCATTTTGCACCAATCTCATCAATTACGCCACCCATGTCGCGCAATTCGCCATTAGCGTCTAAGATATTAATACCAATAGTTTGAAGTGCCTTAGAATATTTATTGAGATCAACTCCATCTTCAAGAGTCTCACCTAATTTCAAACCACCAATACGACTCAAAATTGTATTCCAAGCAGTGCCAATGGTTTGTGGAGCTTGACGAGTAACAGATGCAGCAGTAGCAACAATGGCTGACATTTGTTCCATGCTAACACCAACGGTGTTTGCTGTAGCTGCTACCTTCTGCATACCGGTAGCCATTTCTTCCATACTTGATGCAGTTGTTGCACCCAATTTTGCAAGAACATCAACCATATGTTCAAGTTGATCTTCACCAGCTTGATAAGAGTTCCAAACCGCAGTTAGCATTTCAGACATTTCTTGCGCAGATGCGGTAAATGCAACATTGGCTGCTTTTGTAGTAATAGCTGCTTTTTTAGCTGCCAATTCCGCAGCATCACCCTGTTGATAATAAATCAAAGATGCTTTGGCAAATTCATTTGTAGATGTAGATAATTCTTTAGCCATTCTGTTTGCCGTTTCAGCAAAACGTGCCATATCTGCAGTAGATTGGCCAGTAACAACACGAATATCATTTAATGTGCTATTTAAATTTTTAACATAACTAATTGCACCAGAAACACTACTCATTAAGCCATGAATTAAACTACTTGAAGCCTGCCATTTAATAGTATTCATTAAAGTAGTACCCATGGTTTTAAATGCGGCATTTAAAGTTTTTACAGGTGCTTCACTGCTAGCAATTGTATGTGCTAATTGAGAAAATGCTTGCTGTCCTTGTGTACCAGCATTTAATAATGTAGAACCTAATTGACTAACAGAAGTACCAGCTGTTTTTAGTTCAGTAACAAACTATGATAAATTTAATTTACCAGTATTTACATTCGTAGCATTCTATAAAGCGATACGTAAAGTTTCTGCTGCCTTTGATGCTTCTGTAATACGAGCATCATCAATCTACACACGATATTTAGCGCTCTATATTTCTCGAAGTGACTTAGTTAATGCATTCAATGATGACTAAGCACTTTTAGTATCAGCAGATACACCAAATGTATACTATGATGTATAATTAGCCATTTATTAGTCACTCCTTTCTCTCAATAAAAAAAAGATGGACATTAGCCCATCTTCTCCATAATCTCTTTTACCAATCCAATTTGATTTGGATCTTG
>AUXO015087757.1_pt1 | contig 10969 bp, 12 predicted proteins | sample 768731 | NCBI WGS metagenome assembly AUXO01 (sample SAMN02715735, study PRJNA202380) | gut metagenome | biome: sheep rumen | host: Ovis aries | place: New Zealand: Palmerston North
AAAGCATTTTCATAAGCTTTCATCCCCATTTGGATAATATCGATTACCAGCACGGTTCAACAAGAGGGTAGCCGTCGGAGACGGCGCAGGGGGAACGGAGTTCCCACTGGATCGGTAGAGCATCAATGCTGCACTGCCGATCAGCCGTCCGGCGAGGGTGCAGGATGTCCAGTGGACATCCGCTTTGCACCGACCGAAGCGGAGCGGAGATATCCGAAGGACGCAATGACACCGGAACGGTGTATAATTGCGCCCTCATAAACTTTCGATTCCGCGTCTTTAATCATCTTCCGGAGCATTTCCTGAACATCATCTTTGTGAAATACAAATGTGAGCAGCTTCATGATCTGCTCATCAGAAAGAATGTCCGGCCGCTCGATGAATTTCTCCAGCATCCCGCCTCGGCTGCATAGTCTGTGTGTCCGCTCGGCGCGGGTCAGATGTTTTATCTGCTGCTCCTTGATCCGGATCTCATTTTCGTAATACTTCTTTCTCTGCGTTCCCTTCTCGACGTCGGCCCGTAGCTCCGTGAGAGATTTTTTTTCGTTCACTCGCTTCATGTCCTTTCGTTTTTGAACACAAAAAGCAGCAAATCTTTTCAAGACTTACTGCTTGAGGGGCACTGCAAATAGCGCGCATATTTCCTTTGTTGTCTATATCGCCTGTCCTTACCTTATCTGCTATTGCGATCCTTCGCAAACAACGCAAATTATCATTTCTGCACTTTTTGACATAAGCGTCAAGTTGTAGTGCAAGCATAAACGGCGGCGTTCCCGGAAAAGCCGCCGTCAGAGAAAAGGTAATAGTCAGGAAGTACCTGATCTACTCGCCGTTACACGGCTTTTCCGATTTTTCGTTCAATCCTTCTCATAAACAAACAATACTCCTTTCCGACACTTAGGGCAAAACAAAGGAAAGTTTTTTAATTCAGTATGGTCTCTTGTCCTAATCCGTGTTTTTCCCTTGCAATGAGGGCACAGAATCCATGTCTCTCCTTTACGTCAAGTCATTGTACTTGATGCCTCTTGAGTGATTTTCCTGCCGCTGGAATAGATACAGCACTATCATGGTATAAACAATGAGAATCAGTGAAAAGACGTTTATTACAGTATCTCCAATATAGAAACAAATTTGTCAAGGATTAATAGTACTGTAAAACATAATACAAACGGCGTGTCGCCTTATCAATCCATAGGACAAAACAAACAGTTTGTATCATTTCTCTTTTTTACAACACAATACCCGTCTTTTATACAAAAAAATTATATAACGCATTAATAAAGTTTTTCATAAGCAAGCAAAAATGGACCTATTTATAAAAATAGTAATTACATTTTGCACAGTAATAAACAATCAGTCCATGTGGAATAACCCATTTGTTTGAATGGCATTTTGGACAATTAGGAGCAGAGCTTGCTAATAACGAAACTTGTTCGGCTTCATTTAATTCAATGTGCAAGTCAGGAGAAAAGTGGTCATGATTGACATCTGCTGTTTCCATCGTATGTGAAGAATAGTTCAGATCCATTGCATAAGTCGGAACACACATTGAAAACAAACAAATGCTAACAACAAGCATGGAAATGATTTTCTTTAGCATAATTGCGCAAACCTCCATCTTTAATAATAAATTGCAATAATCACAAAGTCTTTAAGCAACAGGATGGCAGATAGGTGGAGTTTAACCCACCTATCTGTCCGCTGGTGGCCGCCAAAATCAGCTATGTGCCTATGTTACAGACAATCAATCCTTTTAAAGAGGTTTTCAGTAATAAAGCATACTAGCATTCAACAGTTGCACTATACGCGGTGATAGTCGCTTCAAAGCTTATAACCGAAGCCAGAATTGTTGCAATCACAGGCGTCGACTGAGGCTCTACACCACCTCCTTCTCCATCTCCGGAACCGCTTATTTTTGAAATTCTATCCAGTTCTTCAAGGTCAACTACACCAACAGGATTGTCAAATGCGTAAATGTGATTCATACGTTGCTCCTTTCTTTCATTTGAGAAGTTTGTTCTGTTACAATCATGGCCATGATTATTTATTATTACAGCTACGCAGTAGCTATAATAAACTTGTGGAACTGCAGTGCGTGCATTTTATACGAAAAAGCTCTTCAAAGCTTGAATAATTAAAATAATCATTCTCACTCCAGAACCTCGTTTCATTTGTCTCAGTCCTTTTTATAACTTCTTGGAGAGCTGTTTTCATAGCAATATAGTACTTCTCTTCGAAATCGTTCGTTCTTCTATAACCATTTCCACAAATAAAACCCGCTATTTGTTTTGCATGCTTATTTAGCACGTCTTCGCTTAAACCTCTGAAAGTTTGAATTGAGAGCTTGTCTATAACTTTTACTCCAAAATACAATAAAATCTTTCCTAGATAATCATTAACAAACGAATTCCCGTTACTTGCGGAGATCGATATAACGTAGCCAAATTTCCCAATAAATCTGAAAATATGCAGCCCGTAAGAAATTCTATCAATAAAATTTTTCATTATCCCCGTCACATTATGAGCATAAACCGGCGACACCCAAATAATCAAATCTGCACCAAGCATTTTCTTTTCAATGTCATGAACATCGTCATGGAAGCGTGGACATATTTTACAGATTTTAAAACACGATAAACAACCACAACATTCGTTTATTATTCTTTCACTTAAGTAAACGACATCCAGCATGTAATCTGTAGTGTATTTATCTACTTCGCAAAAGAGCTGTTTAACGGCGTTGACTGAATTCGATTTTTTTCCGCGCGGACTTCCAATTATTATAATGATATTTGTCATGAGACATCTCCGTGTCGCTGCATTATTGCAACATAGTGATTTGTTCCCGAAATAGTTCAAAAAACAAATTTTTCTGATTTATAAGTTCACTTATTGTCCCTTGTTCTTTGATGGTACCGCCTTTAATAAGATAAGCGTAATCTGCATTTTTTATGGTCGAAAAGCGATGAGAGACAATAATTTGCGTAATATTCATATCGTCTAATATGGCCATTATTTCGCTTTCGTTAATTCCATCCAAAGAATTTGTTGCTTCATCCAATATAACCATTTGTGGCTTAAACGCCAACACCCTCGCCAGAGCAATCCTTTGGCGTTGTCCCGAAGAAAAATTCTTTCCTCCCATAGTTACGAGAGTGTTTTCTTTTAATGGCATTTGCTCGATATCCTCATATATTTTCGCTTTCTTTAGGGCGTCTTCTATTATATCATCAGGAATGTCTTCTCCTAAAGTGATATTGTATCGTATAGAGCCATTAAATAATTTAATGTCCTGGGGTATAACTCCAATTAATTTTTTGAATTGTGCAGAAGAAATATCCTTTACATCATACTGGTTAAGTTTTACAGAGCCTTCTTCTGGCTGATATAGGCCTAGAATAAGTTTAATTAAGGTGCTTTTTCCGGCACCGGACTCTCCGACTATAGCCACCTTCTTTCCCATAACAACATTTAGATTAATGTCCTTCAATACATATTCTGAATTTACAGAATACTTAAACGATACGTTCTGTATTGTCAATGCATTTAGTTCTTCAATATCTTGTTCGGCAGAGGAGAATATAGCTTTTTCTTGAAGAACGTCATTTATTCGTAGCATATAGTTTTTCATAAGGCGGAAGTTAGTAGCTTCTTGGACAGTAGCAGTTGCCGTGCTTATCGCCATATTGCTTAATGTATAAAATGCAATTATTTCACCTATAGTAATATTTGTCCCGTTCATTACATTCACGGAAATTAACAATGTGAAGAAAGGAAGAAACAGCTGAAAAAACTGAAGTATGCTCACGTTTTCGCGAGATAACAATTCTCGTTTTTTAAATTGTTTTTGGAAAGCTTTGTATTTTTCTTCTAAATTATTTATAAAGAGGCTTTCGGTCCGCAATGCTTTTATGTCATAAATCATTTCAATGATTTCTGTTTCAACGTTTGTGACTTTAGCCAAGTCTTGAAGCTCCTTTTTGTTTAGCGCAATTATTCTTGAATTAAGTGTACTGGCAATGAGGCATATAAATACAAGCGCAATAGCAATCATCAAAGTCAATTTGCGACTAAGAAAAGCCATGTATGTTAAAATAAAAAGGATACTTCCAAAATCTATAATTCCTCGAATTAGTCCTTCTGAAATAAGTAGTCTTATGCTGTTTAAAAGATTAATCCTAAACAAAAGATCGCCGCTTGATCTTATTTCAAAATATTTATACGGCAAAGATAGAATGTGATTCATGAACTTAAACAACAAATTTTTGTCAATGATCATTTCCATCTTGACAAGTACATAATTTCTTCCAAAACTAATTAAAAGAAATAAAACCGCAGAGGAAATTGGAAAAATCCATTTATTAGGCTCAAGTATTAAACCATTGTTAACACCAATTTGATCTATCACTATCTGTATTACTCTAGGAATTGCCAGTGAAAAAAAATAAGTTGCGATGCTTAACAATATAGAGACACAAAATGACGACTTTATCACTTTGAATAAAAATGACAGCTGTTCCCACGGTCTATCCTTTTCTTTTGCTTTTTGAAATTCCTTATCTGGAGATGCGAATATCAAAAAGCCATCAGCGGTATTAAAAAGATCATCTTCGTTAACTACAACCTTTCCGATAGAAGGATCAATTATAACCGCTTTTTTTTGCGAGGAATCATATTTTTCTATGACAGCAAAATGATTGCGTTCAAGATGAACTATTCCCGGCAATTGGTTGTTAAGTAATGCGTCTTGCATGTTTAATAACTTTGTTTTCAAATGAATGCTTTTGAGTGAATCGCAAATCAGTTGAACCGACATTCCATCTCGACCAATATCTGTTTGTTGCCTAAAAAAACTCATTGGCTTTATATAACCATAGTATTGAGATATCATAGCTATGCAGCACAGACCGCATTCGGTATTTGTAATTTGCAACACCGGCTTAATTCTCATTCTCATACCTCAAGAGATATTACATCTGGTAATTCCTTATATACTCTTCGTAAAAGAGAATAATATATTCCGCTTTTTCCTGTCATAAAGCAATCTGAAGTAAACATAGAGTTATATCCAAGGTTTATTGTATTCGAATTTTTCAAAAACGAATTGATAATGGTTTCTATTGCACTATCAATGTCTTGAAGATTTGTTTGTTTGTTGCCTTGAAGTTTATTTGATTCACGTAATTTATCAACAGTATAGACGCTCCCAAATAGGCCATGACACAAACAGTAGTTTTTTGTAACAAATAATTGTTTTAAAAATGAAGATATATGTTTGTTTAATAAGCGATATTCCGTGTCAATTTCGTTGAACAATAGTCTTGGTAAAATCAGCCCTGATTCGCCTTTGCACCAGGATGATGGTAGGTGCCACTTGTTTAAACAAATTGATTCTTCTTCAACTACTAATAAATCATTTGCAAAATCCAAGTATTTTTTCTCCCGACAACACCTATATACGGCCATTGCTCCATATGCATATCCTGCGAATCCATGAGCCAAGCCAATTATGGGCTTACTGTCACGCAAATTTTGCAAATAACCAAGATACATATCTTTTGCCATGACAAAAATATTGGTTATGCAGTCTGAGTTTAATTGCTTCTTTAGCATGATATTACTTATGGCAGTAATGAATCCTGAAAATCCATTTAAGAAATCATAGCACAACAAATGATCTTGTTTGTTTGCTTTTATTCTATCCTCTATCTTTTTGGCAACTTCATTCATTCTTGCTATATAGTCGGTATCCTTAGTGATGGTAAATAAGGCTGCGAACAAGTATAATGCCGATCCTTCGCCCGCAAAAGCTGATAAATTATCTCTCTTGTCTCTGTATTCCGTTATTTGGTATCCTGTAGTTGTCAAAGACTTCGCGAGCGTCAGAAACTCCTTTTTTCCATAAATAATACCTGCCGCAGCAATGAGAAGAATCATCCCACCGCATTCATACAAATCTAGGCTTACCACATCAAGTTTTATTTTGCCGCCAGACAACGCATTAAAGTGGAAGAGAGCATTTGACTTATCATTAGAAAAATAAGTGTTGGTGTTGATTGTTTCTATGTATTCAAATAAGCTTTTCTTAAGGGTTTCTTCGATATTACTACTATTACTAAGCGTAGTTTCGACTTGTTTTTTAAGGCTTGCTTTCCCATCTTGGTATTCTTTGTTTGGATTGCTAGCTGTTATTAAAGATTTGAATATTAATGAACGATTTTTTAAATATTTTTCGTTATATTGATTGATGCGCTCTTTCAAAGCCTCTCTTGGCGTAACTGAATAGTATTCGTTCGCTACAATTTCTCCATTGGAGTACAGATTCAACGAATCAACGTTACAAGAAAATAATGGAACATCCCCTCTTTTTAATGAGGCTTTTTCGAACGTTATACGCGGAATGTCCTTGTCAGCAGCACAGTTTTTTTCCAAATGTTCAAGTAGCTCTTTTTGCTTGTTTTCGCTGACCAAATAGTCTGGATGCGTTATTGCCGCTAAGTATTTTGCATACACATGTGTATGTCGCAATATAGTCCTGTATTCACTTCCATCCTCAACGAGTTCCATAAGTCGCTTTAGATAAGTTTCTTTATTATTTATGATAATTACTGATGCATCGTCAAAGCCTTTTAATATCATGGTCATGTATAATTCTATGTCCACGGGCATGTCTTTGGCTTTTGCAATATTTCTCTGGTTTTTAACCTTTGCTGCTTCTTCTTTTACATACATTTGATCCGTTCCATCATTGCAAATAATGATATTTTTAATTTTCGCGGACTTACCACTTCTACCTGTTATGCCGCTGATATCTACATCAATCAGTTGATTCTCGGATATCTGCGGTAATAATCCCGTTTCAAGAATTGTCTGTAGCCCACTGTTTTTTTTACTTCCTATCAAAGTTTCTAAATCAACAAAAATGGGATATTCCCCATCAGCAATAATGTTCTCATAATGAAGATCAGTTGATCCAAGCGAAGAAAAAACAGCTAAATAACATCCTATTCGATAGTAAAATCTCTGAACTGCTTCTTTTGAAGGACATTCTCTGTATTCAACAAACTTTTCCCAGCCATAGTTATTTTTGGGAAGGTATTTTTGCATCCGCAATGGCGTTTGCAATCTGTCCTTTTCTGACAACCACTTTATAATTCCTTCCAATACATTGTTTCCATTTAGAGCGTGTGGCTTATAGACCGCTAAATCATTTCCAAAATAAATAAGCGCAACTGTTTTCCCACCATTATGGCTATCTCCTGAACCAAGTTTTATATCTGTGATTTTTGTCAATGGTCTGTTTAGAAGGGCTTCAAGGTCGTCTTTATCATCCTTGAAGCGGCTAATTATTTCCATCACATAAGAACACGTGTTGTTCTGATGCTGATCGATCAGGTTCTTTAACATTGGATATTTTTGATCAATCTTTTCGCGAAAAGCAGTTGTTTTGGTTAGTGCATCAAAAAACAGATATCTTTGCTTGCTTGTGTCTCCACGTAATACCCCCTCTGCCTTTAAGAGATACATTTCGTTGATGAGTGTTCTTGCAACCATTGATAATAGCTTGCCTTTAATTCCCTCAAACAACCAGGCACAAGAGAAAACGTCTATATATTCAGACAGACCGTTTATTTCTGTTTGTTTCTTCAAGGTTTCTTTATATTCACTTACTATTGAATCAATATAAACATCAAACATTAATCAAAATCCTTTTTTATAAATGCATAAACAGAAATCTTATAGGAAATAATAAGAAGAAGTAAACCGACAACAGTTCCGATGATTAATGAGGCTAACTTTGACGAAGTGAATAATCCTGCTAGTTGTGTAATGCCTAAAGCCAAGCCAACTCCAACTAAGTAGGAAATTATGGTAACCAATTCAACCTTGTCAATCATATTTTGACTACTGTACAAAAGCATCATTGACGTGCACCCTGCAAAAATAGATATCTGCGTTCCAAGCAGTAAGAGTTCAAATGCTGTAAGTGGTTTCGCGTTTCCGCTTGTAATTGGGATTATCATTGAGAGTGCACCGAGCAGAAAACCAATCAGAAGAATAGCCACAAACAAAACATATCTGCTCTGTACAATCTTAGATCTTGATACAGGCATAGTAATCGCCAATTTATCCCACTTTGTATCATTGTCTTTTGTAAATGCCCCCGTGATCATAGTGCTAAATATAAGGACAGGAACAATAGGCAAAAAAACATTTCTTTTAGACAAAACACAATATACAATAAAGATAGCTATTATGGAGAAATACATTGATATAGTTTTCTTTAGATTGAAAAAATCTTTCAACAATAGCCCTTTCATCGCTTTTCCCCCTTTGTAATTATGAGCATGATTTCTTCTATGGTTGGTTGCTCAATAACAACACCTTCGACACCTTCGACTAACGGCAGCTTTTCTTTGTTCCAGATCACATCATAGCTTCCGGGTCCCTCTTTATAAGCAACAACTCCTTTTGCATCTAAATCTGAAAACTTAGACGCCTTACATCTAAGGATACGATATTCATACAACAGGCTGTCTTTTTCTTTTGAAAAAATAATTTCGCCGTCTTTGAGAAAAGTAATATAATCTGCAACCTTTTCTAAATCAGTCGTTATGTGTGATGAAAACAAGATGCTTTTATTTGGGTCTTGAATAAAATCAAGAAATATATCCATAATGTCATCCCGCGCAACAGGGTCCAATGCTCCGGTTATTTCATCAAGAATTAATAAATCCGGGTTGTGAGCCAAGGCAGCAGCCAAATTTAATTTGATTTTATTTCCCCGGGACATTTTCTTTACGCTGGTTTTTGAAGGAATGTTCATCTTACTGGTATAATAAAAATACTTTTCCTCGCTCCATCCTTCTTTATATATTTTCTTAAAAACTCGATTTATTTCCTTCAAAGACAACAGCTCCGGAAGGTGGTTGGAGTCATATACGACCCCAATGTGTTCTTTGTCAGTGTCGGTAAGCCTACTTGCTTTTTTTCCAAAAATCTCAACCTCTCCACTACTTGGCTGTTTGGCTCCTGCCAAAATATCAAGTATTGTCGTTTTTCCTGCGCCATTTGGTCCTATGAGTCCCATTATCACGCCTTTTTTGCAAGAAATATTTATTTCTTTCAAATGGAAATCGCTGTATTTTTTTTCTACTCCAATTAATGAAAAAATGTTATCCATTCAACATGTCCTTTCATTCATAGAAATCATCGATATAATGAATTAATTCTTCTTTTGTTATTTGGTACTTAACGGCTAAAGACACGAGTTCTTTTATGCTCTGTTGAATCACAAAATCCTTTTTTGCTTCGCTTTTAGGCACACCATTCTGAGATATTATAGTTCCTTTGCCGACTACACTTTCTATAATTCCTTCCCGCTGCAGAATATCGTATGCTTTTTGTACTGTTAGCGCGCCAATTTTAAGTTCTTTAGCGAGAGCCCTTACAGAAGATATACGGTCTCCAGGCGTCATTTCTCCACTTGACACCTGTTCTTTAATTTGTTCGACAACCTGTTCATATATAGGCTGAATGCTTTTTCTGTTAATTATTATTTCCATGTACTATAATTCAGTTATTTTAAGAATTGTTAGCGGGGTAGAAATAGAAAAATTATTGGGACTAAAATAACGGCCACAATAACAATAAGCAAGATAATCCCAAATGCTCTCGGCAGCATCGAACGAGCTGCTTTTTTTGACGAACAATCATATACCTTTTTTTCTTCTAGGTTATACTCTCTCATAACATCTAGCGCTTTTTGATAATCGTCTGAGCTAATATAAATATCGTTTTCAGCTGAATTCCCGCCATACACTTTCATTATCCCACTCTTAGAGAACGACGCAATTTCGTTATCTTTTAATATCATCATTATTCGCTCGGCTTCTAATGAATTATTGACTGAGCATAGCTTAATATCCTCGATTGGTTTCATTATTCTCCTCCTTACTAATACACTACAATACACTATAATACATCAAGAAACGCTTGTCAAGCAAAACCACTCAAGGGTAGTGTTGATATGAGGCAAGTGATTGTAAATCTTTCCGATATTTTTTTCTCTTTACCTTGCCCTGCAGCTTCTTTCTGCTGGGGAGGACGAAACAGCCTTGCTTTCAAGGCGATTTTCCACCATTAGTTATCGATATGGACACCTGTTTCATTTGCTCCCTTTTCTGTTCCCTCTGTGCTTCCGACAAGGTTCTCGGCTTACGATACTTAATGCATGATTTGTGGAAAGAATAGGTCTTGTCGATGTCTGTCTGACTAACAAGGTGATAGACATCTGGATATCTGCTGACAAGTGCATCCATTTCCTTCATGACTTTGCGATCCCTCGTATAGAGGGTCGCGTTCTTTTCCCTTGCGTTGAAATTGATAATCGTCTCCCGTTCATATCCCGACAACTTCATAGGCTCATGTCTCCCTTGTTTTTCGGTTTGTTGTGCCTGATAGTTATCGCCCGTTCAGTTTCCCGTTTGCTCTGCCTTAATAATTCCAGCACTGATCTCCCCTGCTTTGTAACAAGCCGCTCTTTACTGATGCATCGGAGCAGATTTTCATCTTTCCGGTACCTGTCCCTCATGGTGATCAACCCGGTAGAATCTGTTTTGGATACACTGTAAACATCCTTGTTTTCGCGCGAAATCGTGAGCCAGTGGTATTTGTCGCCCTCTTGTGTGTAAACATGTCTGTCTTTGGACGAATATTTCCGGCTGATCCGGTAGCTTCCTTCCGGATCGTATTGAGTAATGAGTTGCTTTTCAATTTCAGATGGGATCATCCGTTTCCTCCTGTATTATCTTCAAAGATGGTTTATACCCTACTAAAACGCAAAAGAGAGCCATCCCCATAACGGTTATAGCTCTCTGCTGTCAAATGTTCGTTTCCAGTCAGGATCGGCTTGGGCTGTCTTCTCCTTTCTTGGGTTTCTTTCCAACTAATTGGGAATAAAATGCTT
>AUXO013714028.1_pt1 | contig 10967 bp, 7 predicted proteins | sample 768731 | NCBI WGS metagenome assembly AUXO01 (sample SAMN02715735, study PRJNA202380) | gut metagenome | biome: sheep rumen | host: Ovis aries | place: New Zealand: Palmerston North
ATGCACAAACGAGGGAGTAGCTGGCAGATATCATATCTGTTCATACGATCGTCATCACAGTTGTTGTAGCAGTATAGCTTACAACGATTCGGTTTATGAGTAATCAGCGAGACTTATTTGCAGTTTTTTTGCTGCGAATAGGGCTCGCTTTTATTTTGTGCTTGACAAATTCCTAAACCGAGTATATAGTATGTAAATGTGAATATATGAATGAATGTTCATATATTAAAAGAAATTAAGGAGGGCATCATGTCAGAAGAAGAAAGAAAGTTTCTTGAAATAGTTGATCTTAAGAAAGGCTTTGGTTCAGGAGATACAAGACAGGAGGTTCTTAGAGGAATGAACTTCACTGTTGCAAAGGGTGAGTTTTGTGTACTGCTCGGACCTTCCGGTTCCGGTAAGTCAACCCTCCTGAACATAATTGGAGGAATTGATAATCCTGATTCAGGTTATATCTCAATTAATGGAGATAAGCTTGAAGAGATGGGAGAGAAGGGACTTACTCAGTACAGACGTAAGCATCTGGGGTATGTTTTCCAGATGTACAACCTGATTCCCAATCTCAACGTTAAGGAGAATATAGAGGTTGGAGCATATCTATCTGATAATCCGCTGGATATAGACGATCTTCTTAAAACACTTGGACTTTTTGATCACAGATATAAGCTTCCGAATCAGCTCTCGGGTGGACAGCAGCAGAGAGTTTCAATCGGAAGAGCGATAGTGAAGAATCCTGATATACTTCTTTGCGATGAGCCGACAGGTGCTCTTGATTACAACACATCGAAGGAGATACTTGCACTTATTGAAGAGGTAAATGAGAAGTACGGAAATACCGTAATTATGGTTACACATAACGAGGCCATTAAGAATATGGCTGATCATGTTGTAAAGCTTCGTGATGGTGTCGTGAGACATAACAACATAAATGATAACAAAGTAACAGCAATGGAACTTGACTGGTAAACCTTCGGAGGAAGAAAGATGAAGAAGATAAAGAGTCCTCTTAAAAGACGTGTTACTAGAGAGCTTTTTGGAGAATGGCAGAAATATACAGTTATAGCACTTTTTCTCATACTGATGATCGGATTTATATCCGGTATGTTTGTTGCAAATAACAGCATGCTTACATCAGCAGAGAATAAAAAGAAAGAGTACAATCTCGAGGACGGATGCTTTGAGCTTAACAAGAAGGCTGATGAGAAGCTGATCAGTGCAGTTGAAAAGGGTGAAAAGGCTGACATCAGACAGTACTATCTCGATAAGGGTTACGCGGAGGCTGATAAGGAAGTAAAGAAGGCGGTTGATGAAAACCTTAAGGCTTCTATGGATGACAGAACATTTGCAGTATTTGCTGATAGTGAAGATTATCAGAAGGCTCTTGACGAGGCGAAGGAGGAAGCACATAAAGAAGTAGAGAAGGAAGTTGATAAGGAATACGATAAGGCGGTTGAAAAGTACGATCTTGAAGATCCAAATTACAAGCCTGTTAAAATAAAGCTTTACGAAAACTTCTATAAGGATGCAGTTGAGGATAGAGACCTTGACGGCAAGAAGGATGGAAATATCCGTATATATAAAGACCGTGATGATGTGGATCTTTACAGCATACATAAGGGTAAGATGCCATCAAATGAAAATGAGATAGCCATAGATAGGATGCATGCTGATAATGTAAAAATCAAGGTCGGAGATACTATAAAAGTAGGAGGAAATGATTACAAGGTTACGGCTCTTGTAGCGCTCGTTAATTACAGCACTCTTTATGAGAAGCCAACTGACTCGATGTTCGATGCCATATATTTTGATGTTGCGATAGTGACAGATGAAGGCTTTGACAGACTCAGTAAATCAGCTCATTACAACTACGCATGGACCTATGAGAATAAGCCGGCGGATGAAAAAGAAGAGAAGACGCTTTCTGAAAATGTAATGGGCTCGCTTATTTCCCAGGCAGTAGTTAGTGATTCTGAGATAGAAGGCTTCCTGCCGAATTATTCTAACAAAGCAATTCACTTTGCAACAAATGATATGGGTGGCGATAAGACAATATCAGGTATAATGCTTTATATACTTATAGCAGTGCTTTCATTTATCTTTGCCATAACGATCAGCAACACGATCACAAAAGAGGCTTCGGTTATCGGAACCCTGCGTGCTTCGGGCTACACAAAGGGAGAGCTGGTTGTTCACTATATGACAATGCCGGTTCTGGTAACACTTATAGCAGCTATAATCGGAAATATCCTCGGATATACCTGTATGAAGAGCATAGTTATCAATATGTATTATAATTCATACAGCCTTCCAACCTATGAGACCATCTGGTCATCTGAGGCATTTATAAAAACAACGCTCATACCTGTTATTATCATGTTTGTAGTCAATCTGATAGTAATAGCAAGAATGATGAGATTTTCACCACTTTCCTTCCTGCGTCATGATCTCAAGATCAAGAAGAGAAAGAAGGCTATGAGAATTCCTTCCTGGAAGTTTATGAGTCGTTTCAGAGTCAGAGTACTGCTTCAGAACATTCCTAACTATATAGTACTTATGCTGGGAATTACATTTGTAATGCTAATGATGTCGATGGCAGTAGGCTTCCCTGAGTCGCTGGACAAGTATCAGAAAAATGTAGCAGATATGATGTTCGTAAAGAATCAGATGGTTCTTAAAGAAAATGTGGATGAAGACGGAAACAGACTGAAAACTACAACTTCTTCGGCTGAAAGCTTCTGTATGACTTCGCTTGAATTTGAAAAAGGCGAATATAAAGAATCAATATCTGTTTATGGAATAGAAAAAGACAGTAAATATGTAAATATACCACATAGCCTGGAGGAGAATGAGGTTTATATATCCACGACCTTCAGCGATAAGTATGATGTTGAGCAGGGAGATACAATTAAGCTCGGCGAGAAGTATGATAATACGATATATGAGTTTAGGGTGGCGGGAATATATGATTATTCAGGTGCACTTACAGTATTTATGCCGGATGATAACTACCGCAGCTGCTTTGACAAGGACGCGGATTACTTCACAGGTTATATGTCAGATGATGAGATAAAGGGAATAGATGATAAGTATGTTGCAACAACTATCACTATTGATGATGTCCTGAAAATATCCAGACAGCTTGATCACTCGATCGGAGGATATATGGTCTACTTCCAGTATCTTTGCATCATTCTTTCCGCGGTGCTTATATATCTTCTTACCAAGATAATCATTGAGAAGAATGAGAATTCTATATCAATGGTTAAGATTCTCGGATATGAAAACGGAGAGATCAGTTCACTTTATCTGCTGACGACTACAATAGTTGTAGTAATTTCGTGTATAGTCGGTATAGCTCTTGGATACTTCTTGATGAATCAGGTATTCAAGATATACCTGATGTCAATGGAAGGCTGGTTTAACTTTGTTATCTCAGTTCCGGGACTCATCAAGATGTTTGGCTTTGTATTTATTGCTTATTTGATAGTAATGGTATTTGACTATAGAAGAATAAAGAAGATACCGATGGATGAAGCATTAAAAAATGTAGAGTAAGCGTAATAAGTACTTTACAAAATACGAATAATGTTGTGAAAATGCACACATTAAGCTATAATATAATTAGCTTATTGTGTGCATTTTTTGACATATTTATTATGGGGAGACTATATGGAACAATCCGGAATACAGCAGTATTTTGATAAATATAGTCCAGTTGGGGATATTACGGTTATAGCCATCTGTTTATTGATAACAGTATTGGTGTTTACTTCGTATGTCAAAAAAACCAGAAGCTACAAGATATTTCTGAATCTAATTATATACCTGTTTGCTGCAGCCTTTGTAAATGTGTTATATCACGATATGTATACAGGCATAACAGATGGTAATTACAGATGGGTATATATTCTAAGGTGTGCATACCATGCACTTCTGTTTTCAAATCTTCTTTTATATGTTGTATATATAGTTGTGTTGCAGCATCTTGAACCGCCTAAGAAGCTTCCTGTTATGGCAGTTTCTGTTTCACTTTATGTGTTAGTTATCGTGGCGGATATTATTACCACAGTTACCGGAAAAAGCTTTAAGATTACAAATAGTGGTCGGGTAGTAACCGGTATGAATATATTTATGTGGGGATATCTGGGATTTATATCGATAATTGTTTTCCTGATGGTTGCCAATAGAAAGAGACTCTATAAACAGGTTATGTATGGATTCTACGGTACCATGGTGGTTGCATTTATACTGCTCATATTGCAGAACATATGTAATCAGAATTCCTATACAGTGGTATCATTTTTGTTCCCGGTAATGGCTATGTTCTATCTCGTTCATTCCAATCCATATGATATCGAACTGGGTGCAGTTGATTCAAGAGCTATGGAAGATCTGGTCAGATATAACTATGAAAAGAAGAGGGATATTATAATTATGAGCCTGTATCTTCCTGATTTTGATGTGGAAGGTGCAAGCTTCACAGAAGAGATTCAGGAAAAGATAAGATTACTTTCTAGTGAGCATTTCAAACAGGCCGTACTTTTCCAGGTAAGCAATGGACATGTAATTCTTGTTGCTGACAAGTATCATAATCCTGATTATGAAAACAGACTGAACAAGATAATCAACGCATTCTATATAGAGTATGAAAGCTTTAAGTATGATTTCAAGATAGTAATGGGCGAGTCTTTTGAAGAAATCAGCAGAAGGAATGAATATATCAGCCTTATAAAAGTAATTCATGATCATATGGAGATGAATACTGTTCATATGATTGAATATGAGGATGTTGAGAGATTCAATAAATATGAGCAGGTTCTTAAGGAGCTTGAGGACATATCCAGAAAGAAGGATCTGAGAGATCCGAGAATTCTTACATATTGTCAGCCTGTATATAATATCAAAACAGGCAAGTATGATACGGCAGAGGCTCTTATGAGACTCAAGCTCCCGGAGATTGGGATGCTGTATCCGGATAGATTTATCGGACTTGCTGAAGAAAACGGATATATACATGTACTTACCCAGATAATTTTACAGAAGACATGTGATGAGATCAAATACCTGCTTGAAAAAAATTATGAAGTGACGAGAATATCAATAAATGTTTCTGTTCTTGAGATGCGTGATGATCAGTTCACTGAAGATATAAGGAAGATTATAAATGACAGTGGAATTCCTAAGGAAAAAATAGCAATTGAAATTACAGAGTCTCAGAGTGAGAGCGACTTTATCGTTATGAAGAATATCATAGAAGAACTTAAGGATGATGGAATAAAGTTCTATCTGGATGATTTCGGAACAGGCTATTCAAATATGGAAAGAATTATGGGGCTTCCTTTTGATATAATCAAGTTTGACAGATCTCTGGTACTTGCAAGTGAAAAGAATAAGAAATCTGAAAAGATGGTAGAAAGCCTGGCAGGTATGTTTTCTGAACTGGATTATTCGGTTCTTTATGAAGGCGTTGAAGATGAAAATGACGAAAAGAGATGTATCAATATGCATGCATCATATCTTCAGGGTTACAAATATTCAAAACCGATTCCTATGATAGAACTGAAACGGTTCTTTTCTAAGGTTGAAGAGTAGAGAAGGTATAAATAAAAGATGAGGGGTAGATGAAATGAGCAGATATATAATGGCGCTTGATGCGGGTACCACCAGTAACAGAGCTATTCTTTTTGATCATAACGGAAGGATAGTATCAGTTGCGCAGAGAGAGTTTACCCAGATTTATCCTAAACCGGGCTGGGTTGAGCATGATGCAAATGAGATATGGTCTACTATGCTTGGTGTAGCTGTGGAGTCAATGGCAAAAGCCGGTATAGGTGCTGATGAGATTGCCGGAATCGGAATTACGAATCAGAGAGAGACTACTATAGTATGGGACAAGAAAACTGGGGAGCCTGTATATAATGCCATAGTATGGCAGTGCAGAAGAACAGCAGAGTATTCTGACTCGCTTAAGCAAAAAGGACTCGAGGAGCTTATCAGACAGAAGACAGGTCTTGTTATAGATGCCTATTTTTCAGCAACGAAGCTTCGATGGATTCTTGAAAATGTAGAAGGTGTGCGTGAAAGAGCAGAAAAGGGAGAACTGCTTTTCGGAACTGTTGATACATGGCTTATATGGAAGCTGACACATGGAAGAGTGCATGTTACAGACTATTCAAATGCATCCCGTACTATGATGTTCAACATAAACGAGCTTAAGTGGGACGAGGATATACTTCGCGAGCTGGGCATTCCTGCCTGTATGCTTCCTGAGGTAAAGGACAGCAGCCTGGTATATGGAAATGCGAGCAAGCATATACTTGGCCGGGAGATACCTATTGCAGGTATAGCAGGTGATCAGCAGGCGGCACTTTTCGGGCAGCAGTGCTGGGAAAAGGGAAATGCCAAGAATACATATGGAACCGGTTGTTTCCTGCTTATGAATACAGGAGATAAACCTGTATTCTCAGACAACGGACTTGTAACAACTATTGCCTGGGGAATTGATGGAAAAGTGCAGTATGCACTTGAAGGCTCGGTCTTTGTTGCAGGTGCATCCATACAGTGGCTGAGAGATGAGATGCGACTTATAGATAGTGCCGTGGATTCGGAATATATGGCGATGAAGGTCCCTGACACTAACGGATGCTATGTGGTTCCTGCATTTACCGGACTTGGTGCTCCTTACTGGAATCAGTATGCAAGAGGTGCGATAGTAGGAATAACAAGAGGTGTAAATAAGTATCACATTATAAGGGCAACACTTGAGTCTATCGCATATGAAACAAATGATGTACTCTCCGCTATGGAGAAGGATCTTGGAGTGAAGCTGAGTGAACTCAGAGTTGACGGCGGTGCTTCTGCTAATAATTTCCTCCTTCAGACTCAGGCGGATATAATAAATGCTACAGTTGTCCGTCCGAACTGTGTGGAAAGTACTGCTATGGGAGCGGCCTTCCTGGCGGGACTTGCAGTTGGTTACTGGGATTCGAAGGATGAACTCAGAACAGTCATCAGTATAGATAGAGTATATAAACCTGAAATATCAGAGGAAGACAGGGAGAAGAAGCTTGGAGGCTGGAAGAAAGCAGTTGAAAGAAGCTTTGACTGGGTATAAGAGTTGAACTTAGCTTGGAGGTAGTATGGGGCTGTTTAATAAAAAGGATAAAGAACTTGAGGAAGTGATCAATCAGATCCGAGTTGACCTCAGCAACAATTACAAGGATAATGCAGTTGAAAATATAAAAAAGCTCGAAAAGCTTTTGGATGAAAAAATATCAGCAGGAAAGCTGAAGGAAAAGGATGTTACGGAGTACAAAAATCAGCTTTCTCATTTTAAAGAAGATGTTGCAAACTTCAAAAGGACTTATTAAAAGAAAAGCCGCTTCCTATGGATGCGGCTTTCCTCTTATTATCCAGTCAATAACACGCTCACAGGCGTGTGTATCCACATGATCAAAATTGTTCTCTATATACTTTTCGACCTTCTCATATTCGAAGTCTTTATTAAGAATTGCATCAATCATATCATCAAAGCTTTCCACAATTTTTCCGGGCACATTTGTTCTGTAATCTCTGTGGAAGCCTCTGGACTTACTGTATGCATCAATATCAAATGCAAAAAACAGCATAGGCTTTTTCATAAGAGAAAATTCGTATATGTCAGAGGAGTAATCTGTAATCAAAAGATCCGTGATATAAAACAGATCATTCAGATTGGAATAGCCTGACATATCGATAATCCTGTCTCTGTAGCTTTTCGGAATCGGAGCAGGATAAGTAACAAAAGGATGCATCTTGAATATAAAGAGAGAATCTGTTTCCTTGCATAATCTATATAATCTCCTCATATCAAGCCTGTCAAAAGGGTAGTAGGCATTTTTTTTGTTTTCACCACGATAGGTTGGAGCAAACAGAATGATATGTCCCTTTTTTTCTCGAGGCTGCCCATCTACATATGGTTTACATAATTCGGGGTACTCAGTCAGCAGCTTTTCCTTCGTTTTCTCCATATAATCCTTATCCAGAAATTCATCCAGTCTTGGCATCCCGGTTGGAAGCACCTGCTCATCATTAATTCCCCAGACCTCTGAGAAGAAGTGACGTATTTTTATAGAGCCAGCGATTCCGTAAGTGTACTGGCGATGCCCTGAATCAGGAGCAGGGCTTGCAGGCAATCCGAATCTGCTATAGCCTGTTGATTTAAAGCCTGCGCCTGCATGCCATAGCTGGGTTATGATAGTGCCTCTGATTGTCAGCCAGTCAGTTGTCTGGCTGTGGTCATCAAGAAATATAAAATCAGCCGATGCTATCTGCTTGAGAGTCTTAATCCAATGGAAAAAACTGTAATGTTTAGTGGTTACTGCGCGGAGGGCTTCTTTGGGTTTATAGCCTTCGCTTATCAGCTTCTTCTTAAGAGCGATCATATTGGTGCCCATTTCCTCGCTCTGATCAGACATCAGAAGAATATTTGGTTTTTTAATTTTATGAATATCTGCAGCTTTCTTTCTGTGAAAGAGCTTGTACTCGATATTATAGACAGCTTTCAGTATCTTCTTTGCACTGTCATTTTTAGTTCTTCGAATACCCGATTTGATGGACTTAAGGAAACCAAGCTTCAGCTTTATGTCGGTGACTCTGAGCTTGAACCCATTTTTATACGTGAATTGGACTCTGAAGGCTCTTTCAGTGTGAAAGTACAGAAACTGACGATTATAGAACTTGGGATTCGGACTTTCAACTATCTCCACATCTGATCCGTCATCTGTCTGCAGCTTATATATTCCAACAGGGAGCATCTTGCAGTTTCCCGGATTGGATATATTTATCCTGTAGGCCTTTTCTTCTTCGCATGCTTTGAGAGCAAACAGCTTTTCGCCTGACATACTAGAGAGGTGTATGTTGGTGGTTTTATCATAGCTTTCGGGATAGAAGTATATCCAAACTCTTTCCCACCTGATTTTCTTTATAAGTATGCTTTTTTTATCCATATTATATCTCCTTAAAAGTACTTATAATTGTATCAAAAACCCCAGTATCCATCAAGGTTTTAGATGCTTTGTATACTGTACAGTTTTTATATTAAATGGTATAATAGCGTATAGTGTCAAAAACCAAGCTACGTTATAGATTTTAAGAAAAATAAAAGACATAGGGGGATTTGTAATTGGACGACAGAGCTATAATTAAAATCAGGGATGTTAATGGTGATAAGAAGTTTTCTCTGGATGCATTAAGAGATGGACTGGGACTGGAGGTTCTGGTTATAGGTACGGCAGATGACTGTCAGATTAAGGTTGATAATCCGAAGGTTTCCGAACATCATGGCTGCTTTTTCAAGCAGGATCATATGTGGGCTTATCAGGATATGGATAGTGAAGCCGGTTCATCTGTGGATGGAGAGAAGATTCACTCAACCTGGCTCTCAAACGGAATGAGACTTATTCTTGATTCGAAGCAGTATCCGGATTCTACCATCATTGAGGTTGAAGTGGAAATTAGCTCCGGCAGGCAGCTGCTTCCAGGTGAGATACCGCTAAATAACGGATCAGCGGGTATGTATGGATATGCAGCCAGAGGAATCGAAGGAGCTGGCGGTGGTGCCGGTCCGAATATGGGATATGGAAACGGTGGATCATATAGCGGATCTGGAGATACCTATGAACAGAGATTTATGAACAGACAAAATACATTTGGCATTTTAGCAGGTATATGCTGGGGAATAGTAGGTCTTATAGGTATTATATATTTCTTTATAGATTTTAGTACCCTGACCCAGGCAGCTACCGTTTCGGGAGGCTATGGACTGCTTATATGGGTTCTTATACTTGCTCAGATATGTATGCTTGTCGGAATGGTCATGCTGTCAGTTGGTCTGCTGTCTTACAATAAGGAGCTTATGAGCAGAGGCTCAACGATTCTTGCTATAGGAAGTGTTACAGCAATGGCCACAATTTTCCTGCTGTTAATAATTGTTTTAGGTGGAGCAATTGGTTACTTATTCAGTAGCTTTGAATCGGTAGCTCTTATTATTTCATTTATATTAAGTCCTATGACTTTGGTGGCACAGTCTAAAAATTTCAGGATGAATAACGAGGGAACAAAGATATACAGCAGATTTTACAGGCCGATTATTTATTATGGAATAACGATTCTCCTGCTGATTATTACTATGATGTCAGTGGGCGGAAGACTTGGAATCGGTGGTTCTTATATCTTTTCGTCGTTAAATAATAAATGGCAGAGTCTGGTTATGATTCTCGGAGTCGTTTTTTCAGGGATATTTCTCCATGTGGATGAAAACCCGAATAATACATCAACATATTCTATGGGTGGTGGATATGGTTCACAGGGATATGGTGGACAGAATGGACCGAGAAGCTGGTAGGTGTCGATTGTTTTTAAGGATATAGAAGTAATACCCGGGGGGTTAAAAGATGAATGACAGAGCTACTGTTAGAATAATAGATGTAGATGGTGATAAGAATTATTCACTGGATAGTCTGGCGGAAAGTATGGGCGTGAGTAAGCTTGTAATCGGTACTGCAGAGGATGCACATATACGTGTGGAGAATTCGAAGGTTTCCGCACATCATGGATACTTCTTCAAGCAAAATGGTATGTGGGCATATCAGGATACAGACAGCCAGACGGGCTCGTCGGTAAAGGGAAGCAGAATAACATCAACCTGGCTTGCAAATGGTATGCAGCTGATTCTTGATTCCAGACGAAATCTTGATTCTTTGATAATAGATGTTAAGGTAGAGATACTATCCGGAAGAAACCTTCTTCCGGGAGAAACTCCTCCGGAGGGCTGGGGGAACCCTGCTCCATCAGGTCCGACATACGGAGGTGCCTTCAGCGGAGCTTACAACGGTTCTGCGAACGATGCATATTACAATCCAACCGGTGGTGCAGCCGGTGCGGCTTCTCCTGGATTTGGATTTGCCGGTGCAGATCGATATGGTAGC
>AUXO013727434.1_pt1 | contig 10967 bp, 13 predicted proteins | sample 768731 | NCBI WGS metagenome assembly AUXO01 (sample SAMN02715735, study PRJNA202380) | gut metagenome | biome: sheep rumen | host: Ovis aries | place: New Zealand: Palmerston North
CCAATTCTTTCTTTAAATCATCTAATCCTTCTTGGGTTAAATAAACTGTATTTTTACTTCCCATTTTAATCACCTCTAATTAAATTTATTTAAGTACAAAGATAAGCCTCAACAGGCTTAAGTATAGCACATTATTTTTACAATTTCAATATTTTTGAAAGAGATTATACTCTCCCAAAGTCCCCTAATTATATCACAACAAAACAAAATAATCAACTATTCAAAGAAATTTCTCTATAAAACATTTCATCAGTCATTCCAGCAATAAAATCAATAACCATTCTTTTAGGAGATGTATTTTCTAAGTATTCTGAAGACTGAGTATTTAAAAATATCTGATAAATAATACTATCTTTATTTTGCTTATTAATGTCATTTAGATAACGTTTATAAATACGATTCATTCCTTCTTCATATTTTTTTCTTTCCTCATCAGTTAAACTATATTGATAAATATGTTCATAATTAAATTTCTTTAAATCAAATATTGCATGAAAAACATCATCACTCATTTTAATATAGGGTTGATTCATACTATTCTCAACAATATCCAAAACAATAGTATTAATGATATCTCGATTAGTACAACCAAGAACTTGAACAATAGATTCTGGAATATCTTCTCTTTTGATTTTACCAATCATAATAGCATCTTCAATATCTCTACCAATATAACCAATAACATCACTGATTCTTACAACACAACCTTCTAAAGTCATAGGATGATTATGAGAAGATTTTTTGATATCTTGATAAGCCTCATAATATTCACGAAAAAACTCATCTTGATCTTTTTTCATTGGAGTATAGATAGGAGATAAGATTTCACCATTATGACACATAATACCATCAAGTACTTGAATACATAAATTTAATCCCTTACCATTATTCTCAACAAATTGTAAATGACGTACACTCTGTATATTATGTGCAAAATACTCATTTAGTTCTCTCAAAGAAATATCATTTAAAATTCTTTCCCCTTCATGTCCTAAAGGAGTATGCCCAATATCATGTCCCAAGGCAATGGCCTCAATCAAATCTTCATTCAAATTAAGAGCACGTCCTATTGTTCTAGCAACCTTACTAACAAATTGAACATGAGTAATTCTTTTACTAATATGATCATTTTCACTTCTTGAAAAAACTTGAGTCTTATCAAGATAACGAGTATAACTCAAAGAATAAATAATACGATCAATATCCCGGTAATAAGGAGGCCGAATATCAGAAGAATCATCATCTACTGAAGAACGAATAGCATCACTACTTTTAGTAGCATATAAAGAAAGAAAACTCTCTTTCTTTAAAAAATTATTTTTCGCAATCATTTCATTATCACTCATAAATCCTCCTATTATTTACTAACATATTTATTATTAATTATCATCTTTTCTTCTCACAATCTTAATCATAGAATACTCAGGAATATCAATAATCGTATCAAGTTCTAAATAATATATTTGATCAGGATGTCTTGCTACATCAACAGATTCCATATTTTCATTAAATAACTTTTCAACAACAAATTCTAAATGATTTCCATTAGGAGTAAACACCTCTATAGTGTCCCCTACCTCAAAATAATTTCTTTCATAAAATTTTAGTAATTTACGAGAAGAATCATAAGAAATAACTTGTCCTAAATAATCTTGATTAGACACTTCCCCTCTACCTGTATAATACTGATCCGTAAAATCTGCCTCTTTCAAGAAAAAATGTGTAGAAGTTTCACGATTAGAAACTCGATTTAGTCTTTCTTGATAAATCCTCATTTTTTCATCTGTTAATTCATCTTGATAATAATCATCAATTATCGCACGATAAGTACCAATAACTGTTGCCAAATAGTAAAGAGAACGCATTCTTCCTTCTACTTTCATACTACGAACACCCATCTCAATTAAATCAGAAATATGTTGAGCCATATTCATATCTTTAGTAGCAAAAGTAAAATCTTTTTTATTCCCATTTTCAAAGGCAAAACGACAAACTTGAGCACATCCACCACGATTGGCATCACGATTTGTTACATAATTTGATAAAGCACATCTTCCTGAAAAACAAGTACACATAGCCCCATGAATGAAAACCTCAATATCTACATTTACTTTATCAATGATTTCTTGAATTTCTTTTTTAGAAAGTTCTCTTGCTAAAACAACTCTATCAACACCCTCTTCTTCAAAGAAGTGAATAGATTTATAATTACTAGTAGAATTTTGAGTAGATAAATGAACCTCTACTTTTGGATAATTTTGTTTAATATAAGATATTAAAAAAGGATCACTTACAATAAAAGCATCAATTCCAGCATCTACAACATCTCGAATATAATCATATACCCCTTCCATATCCTCATTATGAAAAACAATATTTAAAGTTAAATGAACCTTCTTCCCAAGTTTATGTGCAAACAAACAACCCTCTCTTATTTCATCTAAAGAAAAATTATTAGCATTTGCACGTAAACTATATTTTTGTCCACCAATATACACAGCATCAGCCCCATATAAAAGAGTAACTTTTAAACGCTCTAAATCTCCAGCTGGAGATAATAATTCTATTTTTTTCATTTATTTCACCTTATAAATAGTCTTCTTAAAAAAGAAATTTGTACTATCCCCTAACTTTTTATATTTCAAAACATATGAAGAATCAGAACAACCATCTTCAATATATTTTTTAGTATCCGTTACAAGTTCAGAAAAAGAATCGACTCCATACTCTCTAAAAATAATATAAGGACATCCTACCTCAAATAAATCTTTAATAATTGAAGTGCCATTCGTAACAGTATTTAAATAAAAACAAGTACCATTAGAATCCTCAATTACTCGGTAGTAAGCATCACTTACCTTCTCTCGTACCAAAATCTCTTTATCCCCATCTTCTAAAGAATCTTGATAATAATTAGATACTAATTTTCTTTTACTAAAGCCAACACATGGTCTAGAAACAACCTCCACCATACATTGAATTTTACTTTTCTGAATAATCTCAGATATTTCATCCAGAGTAATTTCTTTACCAAGTAAAGCATAAGAAACACCCTTTTTATAATAATAATCACAAGTAACATAATTATTAACCATATGAGTTTGATTCCATATTAAAGGAATCCTTAAATGAAGTTCTCTTTTTAACTGTAAAACAGCAAGATCATAGAAAAAAACTCCACTAACATTCATTTCATCTAATTGAATTAATATATTCTTTACACTCTCAATATCATCATTCATTAAATTCTTATTCATCTTAACAAAAACATCTGTTGAATGAGATTTTATAAAATTCTTTATCTCATCAATTGAAAAAAAACAAACGGATTCAACAGAATAATCTTGTATTGGAAAAATAATTCCATCTGCATCAAAATCAAGAAAATCTTTTTGAGCAGCCTCAACTAATAACTTCATAGATAATCACCTCTTAATATTATAAAAGAAATAAATAGAAAAAGAAAGAACTAATCTTTCTTAATATCAACAATTAAAAATTGAAAATCTTCTTCCTTAAAGAAATCTTCTTCTCCAAAAATAGATGAAAAAATAAAAGGCTTATAAGCAAATAGTGTACCATCCCTCACATAGTAAGAAACATTATCAAGATAAGAAGAAACACCACGATATTCCATAAAACAAGAATAACTACATTCTTCTTCTGTATAATATCCTTCTGATAGTATTTGCTCATAAAAATATTGAAATTTATTTAAAATAGCATTTTTAACATCATCTTTTGTAATAGAAAACATAGATAATAATTCATCATCTGAAATCAAAGATAACCTCTTTAAATGAAATTGATAGCTTTGAAAAGTAATATCAGGAATCGTTCCTTGATAATCAAATGCCTTTAAAAGAACAGATAAAACATTCCCCTGTATGGAATACTCATAAGTTATATTACAATAAGGATTAGAAGAATAATGAGAATAAAACATATCAATGGAATCATTAATTGCCTTACTATCCTCCCCTATAATATTAATATAAGGAAGAGTAATAGAAAAACCATCTTTTTCATAAGAATATTTGGTATAAACTAAATATTCATTAGAATCTATCTTAATAGAAGAATAATTCATAAAATGAGATTGAAAAAAATAAAACGCTATTAAGAAAACAATGGCTAAAATAGAAAAGAATAGAATGTATAGTTTAGAATTCTTTTTCATTTTTCCACACTCCTAATTAACACCATTCATACGTACAATTCCACGAATAGCATGAGAAGAACATTTACGATAATCAGGATCAATAACAACTCCAGATTTCGTACTTTTTGCATGAACAATCTCATTTCCATTTCCTGTCAAGATACCAACATGACCATTATACATAACAACATCTCCTGCTTTAATCTCACCAGTTACTAAAGTATATTTGCCACTATCCTCCCACTGAGCCGAAGAAGTTCTTTGCAAAGAAATACCAAAATGATGAAAAACGCCCCGAACAAAACCACTACAATCTGTTGGAGTATAAGGCTTTTCTCCGTTCCAAGAACCACCATACAAATAACGTTGGCCCACAAAACTTTTAGCATAAGCAACAATTGCCTTACCCGTAGCACTACCATTTCCACTACCAGAAGAAACATTCGACGATGAATCTTTTTTTTCACCCTTCGCATAATCATCTGGATTTGTTAAAAGAGAATTTTTCTGAGAATCATATACAGGAATATAAGTATATCCCTGACTTCTAGAAACCTCATTCGCAACCTGTGCCTGCTCCCAACAAGAAGAAAGACTCATTGAATCAGGAAGAATTCCTAATACAACATCAACAAGAATAGGAACTGCAAAAACAAAAAGAGCAGCCAAATACTGATTAATGATCTTCTTTTTTAATTTAGCATTATCTGGTTGAAATACAATACGAGTTAATTCATAACTGCTAACAGCAATTAACAAAATAGGAACAATTAACTGAATAAAAGAAAGAATCTTATGTGCAGTACTTAAAATATATACAATAGAAAAATCACTACAACAAGAACCTAAATCAGTATTACAAGCCAATAATTGTATATAATTACTCATAAACATCATCCTTTATCTTCGAACACTAACTGCAAGTCCATCTCCAATATCCAAAAAATCCGTTTGAAATCTTTTATGATTTTCTAAAAAAACTTTATAATCCCGAACCTTTCGAACCAGTTGTCGAACATTACGACTAAGACGTTCATCATTTTTTTCATTTACTAAACCATGGAAACTCATATTATCTGTAATAATGGTTCCATTTTTCTTTAAGCAAGGCTCAAATTTTTGAAAAAATTTAATATTTTGAGCCTTAGCAGCATCTATAAAAATTAAATCATATTCATCATTTAATTCAACATCTAAAGCGTCTTTATAAACTAAATGAATTCTATCCTCCATACCAGATTTTTTAATATTTTTAACAGCCTCCAAATATCTCTTCTCATCTCTCTCAATCGTAGTAATAACAATATCACTACTAACAGATGCCATTAAAATAGAAGAATATCCAATTGCTGAACCAACTTCTAATATGGATTTAATATTATGACGTTTTATATATCCTAATAAATAATTCATTCCTTCATCCGATAAAATGGGAACATTATAAGCATCAGCATATTCTCTCATTTCTCGAATAATACTATCTAATATCATGGTATCGACCTCTAATTAAATTCTATCCATAATCCATTATTCTTTAATTCAGCAACCTTTTGTACATGCTCTGCATTTGTTTTAGAATAATAGATTTCTCCATTTTTATCAGCAACAAAGAACAAATAATCATTACTAGTAGGAGAAACACTAGCCTCAATACTAGACATATTTGGACTACAAATAGGTCCAACTGGCATTTTCCCAATCATATTAGCACCTCTAGTATTATAAGGATTAACCGTTGCAAACTGACTACTTGATAAATCCTCTTTCATACTTGCTTGTAAAGCATAATAAGTAGTTACATCACTACCTAAATTATATCCAGAGGCTAAACGATGTTCAAAAACACCAACTATCATTTTACGATTTTCCGTATTAGTACCCTCTAACTGAACAATAGATGCCATTGTTAAATAATAATGAGGATCTTTAGAAATAACAGACTTATACTTTTCTAAATTTTTTTCCATCTGATCAAGCATACGAATAATAACATCATCAACAGATGCATCCTTATCAAAATAATAAGTATCAGGAGCCAAATATCCTTCCAAAGGATAATAAATATCTTCATCTAAAACAGAATCTGTCAAAAACCAATAATCATTCATAATATTTTGAACAAACTCACGATTTTGAAAAACAGATATTACTGAATCATAATCAACATTCAAAGAATCTGCAATCACTTTGGCATAATCAGTAATTCTTAAACCATCACGAAAAACCATAACAATAGCATCATCATTATTAATAACCCCTTTTTCAAGAGCCATAACAATATCTTCTAGACTCATACTTTTTTGAAAAGTATAAGTAGAAGCCTTTAAAGAACCAACATGATTAATCTTTAAATAAATTTTAAATAAAGTGACACTCTTAATAAGTCCTTTTTCTTTTAATAATTCCCCAATCTTAGTAGAACTAGTACCACTTTTCACTTCAACAGAAATATCATTATGATCATCCACATTAATAGGACTTTGTAAATAATACCAAGTCCCTACTCCAATAAGACAAATTCCTAATAATAAAATTCCAAAAATGAAAAGAGTTTTTATAAACTTCTTTTTCATAAATAACCACCTAACAACCTTTAATTATCGCTTTCACTCTTATTCTTTTTATTACGTATTTCTTCTTGTAAAGTATCTAATATTGTTTCAATAACTTTCCACTCTTTTTCCGTTTGAATTGCCTCTAACTTACTATGAGGATCTTCCGGATCATAAGTAGAAGCATACACCTCAATATTTCCTGTTTCATCTTTTGTATTATCTGTATATACAATATAATTTTTATTTGTTTCTTCACTCTCAAAAGTAAACAAAACATCATAAATTATTTCTTCCCCATTTTCATTAATCATACTAAAAGTATTCTTTTTCATTCTTTCTCTCTCCTATCTAGAAATGATTGTAATATAATAGTAGCCGCAACAGAATCAACAACTTTTCGTCTCTTTTCACGAGAAACATTTCCTTGAATCAACATATCAATAGCACTCTTAGTAGAAAGTCTCTCATCTTGTAAATAAACAGGAATATCAAGTAATTCCTCTAATTTCTTTTGAAAAGACATACTAAGTTCTCCTTTAGGTCCAATGGTTCCATTCATATTCTTTGGGAAGCCTAAAACAACCGCATCTATTTCATTTTCACGAACAAGCCTTAAAACATCATCAAGTAATCGATCATATTCTTCATGATGACGAATCGTCATAAAATGATTCGCAATCGTACCTGTTCTATCACTAATGGAAACTCCTAAAGTTCTGCTTCCTAAATCCAATCCTAAATATCTCATAAAACATTCTTTTGAAACTCTGATAAAAGAATTTCAACAATCTTTGCACGATCCACAGATTGAATTTTATTTCTAGCATCCTTATAACTAGAAATATATCCAGGATCGCCACTAATCAAATAACCAACAATTTGATTCGTAGGATTATAACCTCTCTCTTCTAAAGATTCATATACTTCCTTTAAAGTCCTACGTACATTTTCTGTATCAATTTCCTTTAAATTAAATAAACTTGTTTGTTCTTGTGGCATAATATCACCTCACAAATATCATACCATTATTTTAACATCTAGTAAAATGAAATACAATAAATTAAGGAATCATTTTTTTTACTTTTTGAAAAAACAAATCCTTATGAACAATTCGATTACAAGCCTGAGCCATTTCATCATAATCTAGACTATGTTTTAATACATCTAATATCTTTAAAAGTCCAGAATTAGATAAAGAAAGAATTTCATCATTTGTCAAAATTTTAAATAAATCCGGATGAATCAAATCTTCCCTACCATCAAAAGAAAAACCATTTTTTACTAAACTTTTAACACGAGAAGTAAGACAAAAAGTAGATGCTCTTCGATAAATAGTAATCTCATAATCAGTAAGTAAAACAAGTTCTTCATCAGAAAAATGATTTAATAAATCTGCATTAAATATTATCTTTTTAGAAAACGAAGGATATTTTTCAAAAAAAGAACGCATCCTCTCATAAAACTCATAAGCGCGTATTTCACTATGATCTAAAATCCATTTTTGTGCATCAGTTAAAGAAAGTAGTCCATCAATTCCAAAAACTTGAATCGTATCAGGTGTAATCAAAGAATAATAATCCAATTCCGTTTCAGATTCACTCTTCGTCGCAAAAACATCCTTAGTAATTAAATCAGCAAACTTTTGAAATAAAATATCTCTTTCTGGAGCAGAATAACGATAAGAACGAAACTCCCTTAATTCTTGAGATACTTTTTTAAGCTGAAAAAGCATCTTTCTTCTTTCATCATCTGTATAATGATTATCACTTTGAAATAAACTACGATTTAGTTCATTTAATTGTTTTAATAAATTTCTTCTCTTATCCAAATGATCCCTATGAGATATGGTACTCATAACTTGCTCATAAAAATGAAACATTTCTTCATTACAATTTTGAATTAAAAACAGATACTGATCAGTAGAAAAATGACTAGATAATTGAGAATCTAAAAAAAATAGATTTTTTCTTGGGAATTCTAAATCAAATTCAAAACCACTCTCCAATACCTTTTGAAGTAATTCCAAATTATCTTGATAGAAAGCAAAATAATAATAAACAATCATATTACCAATACGATTTCCAATTGAAATTCCTAATTTATGATAAAGATTTCTAATAGAAGAATTTTCTTTTTCAGGATCATATAAATCATCAATAAGACTCTTCATATGACAATCAACAAAATATGCTTTATATGAATCAAGTAAAAAACCACTGTTCTTAATAGTGGTTTTAATTTCATTCATTTTTTCTAAAAAAACGACATCACTATATTCAACTTTACCCACTTTACTCATTTTATCCTCCTGCCATTACTAAACCCATATATAGTAAAAATGCTAAGAAAATTAAGACAATAATCCATCCATTAACCTTTTCAAAAGTAGATGTCTTATCCTTAACACCTAAAGCAACCGTAATAATCATACCACCAATTAATCCACCAATATGAGCATAATTATCAACACCATTAGACATAAATCCAACCATTAAATTCAATAAAACTAATGGTAAAATTTGTGTCTTTACAACATTACCTAAATAAACTCTATAATAATATCCAAAATACAATAAAGAACCCATTAATCCAAAAATAGCACCACTTGCACCAATAGATGCAACACTACCATTTAAAGTAATGGATAACAAGGCACCAGTAACTCCAGAAAATAAATAAATAAGAATATATTTAATTTTTCCTAAAAAACTTTCAATCTGAGAACCAACAATATATAAAGAATAACAATTAAGTCCCAAATGAAGAATATTTCCATGTAAAAACATTCCTGTTAATAAACGATAATACTCTCCCGCTCTAATACTTGGTCCATGAACACACATAACACTAACAACATAATCATATTGATTTAATATAAACGGAACAAAAAAGAAAATACAATTAATAGCAATTAATAAATAAGTTACATAAGGAACCTTTGCTTTAAACACTTTCTCAAGTCGAACAGCATCTTCTTTATTATGTTTATTAATATCTCCTGTAATTTTCATAAATAAGTCAACACCATTTTCGGAATATATCAATTTACGAGATAAATCAGGAAAAACAGATTTAATAATCTTACTCTCTTTAATATCATTTTCATCTTTAACATTAATACACATTAATCTAGGATCAAAATTAATATCTTCACTAACATTATCACTCATATCTAAAAAAATACTCATAACATTAATATGAAGTGTAAGTGTTTTTTTCTTAATTTTTTTTAAAATTCTTCTTGTTTTAAATACGTCAAAATCAAATTGTTCATCATTATGAATATAACCAGAAACAATTCGAACAACTTTACAATCCTCATCTAAATTCTCAAGCCAAATTTCATTCTCAACACCTTGTAAAATAATAGGATTATAGTTTTTTTCGGTAATAAAGTAATGTAATAACTTCATCGTTAAAACATTTTTTCTATCAAGCATAATCTCTTCTTCCATAAAATTCCTCCCAAAAAACTAATAATATTATAATATAAAACATAAAATAAAAAAAGAGGAGATGAAAAAATGATAAAAAAATTAATAATTTATACAATTTGTTTACTACCCTGGTTTTTAACAAACCTATTACCCTTAGACTATTCTTATTATAAAGAAATTCAAAAACCATTCTTTGCTCCACCTAATTATTTCTATGCAATAGCATGGACAATTATTTATGTATTATTAGCCTATACAATTTATACCATAGTTACATCTTATAAACAAAAAGAAATTCCAAATTCCTATAAAATAACTCTACTAATAAACTATATTTTTAATCAAGGATTCTCTATATGTTTTTTTGGATTAAAAAGTAATTTTCTAGGTTTTATAACCTGTTTAGGAACTCTTATTACGACATTATTCTTATACGAAGAAACATCCCTTCTACAAAATAAGAAAAAAAACTTTTTAGTTCCGTACATATTATTAAGTATTTTTGCAACTATTTTATCATTATCAATTTATATTTTAAATGTATAAAAATAGGATAGATTAACTATCCTATTTTTTATTATCAATTAAAAATTTAATATACTCAAGTAATTTCTTTTTAGTTGATTCACGATTTCCTTCGTAATTGATATCTACTTCTTTTAAACATAAAGAATCAAAATAATCTTCAAAGCCATCAAAATCACATAATTCAAAATGTTCTCTTTCAACAGGAATATACTTCATGTCTCGAATTTCATAACGATTATTAATTCCATGAGAAGTCAATATTCCATTAACAAATATATTAATATG
>AUXO014673030.1_pt1 | contig 10967 bp, 8 predicted proteins | sample 768731 | NCBI WGS metagenome assembly AUXO01 (sample SAMN02715735, study PRJNA202380) | gut metagenome | biome: sheep rumen | host: Ovis aries | place: New Zealand: Palmerston North
AAGCTGTCGCTCATGCCGAGCAAGGAACCCTGTGCGCCACGTTTGTCGAGGATTTCATTATAACGTCCTGTCTGGAGCACCTGAATGTTGTGTTCCTTTTTGTACTGGCCAATCTCACGACATACTCGCATACGCTTGCCGAGTAGCTCCATGATGTCATTGTCTATCTGGTCAATCTGCACACGAAGCTGTTTGATGCCCTCTGTGGTGAATGTCTTCTCGCGCGAGACAAGGAGGCTGACAACATAGTCGCATACCTCTGGTGTCAGTTGCTGCTTTGCATCACTCCATGCTTTGTCCGGGTCGCAATGGCTTTCAATCATCAGGCCGTCGGCACCGATGTCGAGGGCTTGCTGGCAGAGGGGCGCAATGAGTTCGCGTTTGCCACCCATGTGGGATGGGTCGCAGAAGATTGGCAGGTCGGGAATTCTACGACGCAGCTCTATAGGTATCTGCCACATAGGAGCATTGCGATACATAGACTTTTCATAAGAAGAGAATCCACGATGGATGACACCCAGTTGCTTGATGCCAGCAGCATTGATGCGTTCCAACGCACCAATCCACAGTTCGAGGTCTGGGTTGACGGGATTCTTGACGAGCACGGGGATGTCGAGGCCATGCATAGAGTCTGCCAGCAGCTGCACGGCAAAGGGATTTGCCGTTGTGCGGGCTCCTATCCACAGGATGTCAACACCATAGTTCATTGCTAACTGCACATGTTCCGGGGTGGCTACCTCTGTGCCGATGAGCATACCGGTCTCTTCCTTTACCTGCTTGAGCCATTTCAGAGCCGGCTCGCCATGTCCTTCGAAGCCTCCTGGCTTGGTACGTGGCTTCCATACGCCGGCACGGAACATATGGCATCCCTTGTCTGCCAGTTGCTTGGCAGTTGTCATTACCTGCTCTTCACTTTCTGCCGAACAAGGACCTGCAATGATGAATGGGCCCTTTTCTGTGTCCTTGGGTAGGTTTAATGGTTGTAATTCTAATTCCATGAGTTGTGTTGTTTTATGTTTACATTATTGACTTTATTCTTTCGAGGGCTTCCTGCATCTTCTCGTCCTTTGCACAGAGGGAGATGCGGATATACCGTTCGCCATTGCTGCCAAAGATGAAGCCTGGGGTAATGAAGACACGAGCCTCGTGGAGTACCTTCTCTGTCAACTCCTCACAGGTGGCATAGCTGTCAGGGATACGTCCCCACAGGAACATGCCGACGCTCGTGGTGTCGTATGTGCAATGGAGCACGTCCATAATCTCTTCAGCGATGGCACGCCGGCGTTTGTAATTCTGGTAGTTGTACTCCTTATGCCACTCGTCAGTGTTGTGGTATGCCTCTGCTGCTGCCAGCTGGATGCCCCTGAAGGTGCCTGAGTCTATGTTACTCTTTATCTTCAATATCCATGAGATAAACTCTGCATTGGTGGCAACGAGTCCCACACGCCAACCAGGCATGTTATGGCTCTTTGACATAGAGTTGAATTCTATGCAGCAATCTCTTGCTCCGGGAATCTGCAGCAGGGATTGGGGGCAGTCGTTAATGATGAAGGAGTAAGGGTTGTCATTTACTACCACGATGTCATGCTCCTTGGCAAAGCGAACAAGGCGTTCGTAGGTGGCTCTGCGGGCATTGCCACCTGTCGGCATGTTGGGGTAGTTGGTCCACATCAGTCTTACCTTGCTGAGGTCCATTGCCTCCAACTGCTCAAAATCAGGCTGCCAGCCATCGTCTTCCTTCAGGTTGTAGTTGACAATCTTCTGTCCGAGAATCTTGCTGAGGGATGTATATGTCGGATATCCAGGATTTGGCACCAGCACTTCGTCACCAGGATTGCAGAAAGCGAGGGTGACATGGAGAATGCCCTCCTTCGAACCGATGAGGGGAAGAATCTCCGTCTTGGGGTCGAGATCTACGTTATACCATCTCTTGTAGAAGTAAGCCATTGCCTCACGCAATTCAGGAGTACCCATGGTAGGCTGGTATCCGTGTGCATTAGGGTCGTAGGCAACCTTGCACAGTGTGTCTATGGTTTTTTGAGATGGGGGCATGTCGGGGGAGCCAATGGCGAGGGAAATAATATCTTTTCCTTCGGCATTGAGTTGTGCAACTTCTTTCAGCTTGCGGCTGAAGTAATATTCTTGTACTGTATTTAGTCTGTCTGCTGGACGTATCATTTTATAAAGATTGAAAATTGAAATACTCTATAACCTCTAATCACTTATTTCGCTGCTGTGTATTCACCGAGTATTCTGAGGTCTCTTGTGAGCGGGGTGATAGCATCAATACTCTGGCGGTATCGGATGAGGTCATCATAGGTGACATCGACATAGAAAAGATATTCCCACTCTTTGCCTATGATAGGCAGTGACTGTATCTTGGTGAGGTTTATCTTGTAGAATGAGAGTATCGAGAGAACCTGTGACAGCGAACCCTCTTCGTGGGGAAGGGAGAATACAATGCTTGCCTTGTCTGCCTCATTAAGGGGACGGAGGAAGTCTGCCTTCCTGCTGTCGCAGACAATAAGGAAGCGTGTGAAGTTGTGAGGATTGTCCTCTACCTTGTCTTCCAATACTTCAAGACCATACAGACGTGCTGCATCAGCATGACAGAGGGCTGCTACACCCATGAGATTCTTTGCTGCAATGTTCTTGGCAGAACCGGCAGTGTCTTCTGTCTCGACAATCTTCATATTAGGATATTTCGAGAGATACTGCTGACACTGTGCCAGGGCAACAGGATGGGAATGTACCTCTGTGAGGTCTTCCTTCTTCTGTCCTGGGAGGGCACAGATGCAGTGACTGATATGCGTCTTATGTTCACCGACAATGGTAAAGCCACTGTCACGAAGCAGGGCATAATTGTGGAGTAGGGAGCCGGCAATAGTGTTCTCGATGGCAACGATGCCGATGACTGTGGGGTCTTCATGCATATTCTGAAACACATCTTCGAAGGTAGAGCAGCATATTATCTGAAGCTGGTCATCTGGGAAGTAGTGGTGTGCCGTAATGTCATGAAAGCTACCGACTTCACCTTGTATAGCTATTCTTTTCATAATTTTTTTTATATCGTTTGTGTTGTGTTAATTCTTCTTTTGTTGTTGAAAAAAGCGCAGGGCTTCTTCTATTGCCTTGTCATCTTGATTGAGGTATTCCATCCAAGCTTGTTCATCAAGGATGTTATAGATGATTCGTGAGTTGATAAATGTCTCAAGTAACTTGTGTGACTTCTTAATCATGAGGTTGCGACGTTGCAAGCCACGCTTGTTTGCATAGTCGGCAAACTTATCAACGGTATGCTGGCTTACCAGATAGTCGGCAAGCTCCTGCATTTCTTTGAAGTTGTTTAGCTTCAGTCTGTTATCATCCGTATATGTGAATGCAAACTGCATTATGAGACCTGTCATACTTGCTTCACGATAGTAGGAAGTTATGTTTGTAGTATCTTCTGCAACAAAGATGTCAGGGGTTATGCCACCACCGCCATAGACAGGCTTGCCGCTGATGGTATGATATTCCGGACCCTCATGCTTTATGCTGTCTTTTGAGAAGAACTCACCATTCTCGTAGCGATTTATGATATCTTGCTGATAGTCCTTGGTATCGCCTTTGGCGTAGGGCTTCTGTATGCAACGCCCAGAAGGTGTGTAGTAGCGTGCCACGGTGAGGCGAATCATGCTGCCATCGGCGAAAGCAATCTGCTGTTGCACCAATCCCTTGCCATAAGAACGCCTTCCGATAATGGTACCACGATCGTTGTCCTGCATTGCTCCTGCAAAAATCTCGGATGCTGATGCTGATATCTCGTTGATGAGAACCACCATGGGAATGTCCTGATAAGAACCACGTCCGTCACTCTTGTAATCCTGACGTTGAGAACGGCGCCCCTGGGTATATACAATCAGTCTGTCTTTTGGAAGAAACTCATTAGCCATCTGGACAGCAGCTTCAAGGTACCCGCCTGTATTATCCCGAAGGTCGATGACGAGGTTTGAAAAACTTTCCTGCTGCAGTTGTGCAAGAGAAGCAAGGAATTCCTCATAGGTGTGCTCTCCAAAATTCTTGACGCGGATATAACCTGTCTTGTCATCAAGCATATAGGTGGCAAGAATGCTCTTGGTCGTTATCTTCCCGCGTGTTATCTCGACAGACAGAGGCTTGGAACTGCCATATCGCTTGATACCTACACGTACTTTCGTCTTGTCGGGACCCTTGAGTTGACGCATGGCACCATCGCTATTGATGGTGTCACCAACATAGGGCTTGCCGTTAATGCTGATGATTTTATCTCCGGCAATGACACCGGCACGCTGTGCAGGACCACCGTCAATGACATTCTGGACATGGATAGTATCTTCCCTGATGACAAATTCTATTCCGATACCATAGAATTCTCCCTTCAGGTCATCACTTGCTATCTGTGCCTCGTTGGCAGGAATATAGACAGAGTGGGGGTCAAGTTCTGAAAGTATCTGGGGAATTGCTGTCTCAACAAGATGACCTATATTCACAGTATCAACATATTGGTCATTGATAATGTGGAGGAGGTTGTTTAGCTTGTTGGTTCCAGAATTGATGATGCTTAATCTGTTGTTGGAAAAATGATTGGCATAGAAGGAACCTATCAATATTCCAATGACAACACAGAGTGCCATCAACAGGGGCATATATCTTTGCTTCATACTTCTATCGTATTATTCGCTTTTATTGACGTTTTCCATTAGAACAGTTTCTATTCCAGCCCGTGCCAGCAGTTTCAGCCCATCGTCGAGGCGATATTGCTCTCCATAGACAACACGCTTTATTCCTGACTGGATAATCAGTTTCGCACATTCTATACATGGAGATGCTGTAACATATAGTGTAGAGCCATCGCTGTTATTATGTGAGCGAGCCAGTTTCGTTATGGCGTTGGCTTCTGCATGCAGCACGTATGGGAAAGAAACATTGTTCTCTTCGCAAATGTTGTCAAATCCGCTTGGGGTGCCGTTGTATCCATCGCTGATGATGCGCTTGTCTTTTACTACAAGGGCTCCAACCTGACGACGCTTGCAATAGCTGTTTTCTGCCCATATCTGTGCCATCCTGAGATAGCGCTGGTCTAACTGAGCCTGTTTGTCCATCGGCTTTTTTATGCCATTGCGTTCAAGGAGTGCATCAATAGTCGGCTCGGAACCTTTGAATCGCTTATAAAGAACTGCCGGATGCTCGGTGCCGCCTTTTGACAGGATACAATCTCTGAAACGCTGTGCTGTCTCAGGATTGAAGATGCCCTCTTTCTTGAACACAGCAAAGGCATCGGCATCGAGAACCTCTGCCCATTTATAACTGTAGTATCCGGCAGAATATCCCCCGGCCATGATGTGGGAGAATTGTACTGTCATACAGGTGTTGGGCAGCTGCTTGTCAATTATGGCATCTTTCCATGCTTCTTTCTCAAATGGTATGATGTCGCTCTTGAATTCATCCTTTTGCGTATAGTATGCCATATCAAGGAGACCAAGGCTAACCTGCCTGAGGCAGCCGGAGGCGCACATATAGTTTCTGCCTGCGATGAGACGGTCAATGAGGTCATCAGGCATAGGCTCGCCTGTCTCATAGTGGAAGGCAAAGGTATGGAGGAATTCTTTTTCGAGAGCGAAATTCTCCATGAATTGTGATGGCAGTTCCACAAAGTCCCACCATACATTTGTTCCTGAGAGAGAACCGAACCGGGTATTGGCAAACATGCCATGCAGGGAGTGACCAAACTCATGCAGGAAGGTCTCTACTTCACCAAGAGTCAGTAATGCCGGCTTCTTCTTTGTCGGTTTTGTGAGGTTCATAACCACACTGACATGTGGGCGTTCGTTGACACCCTTCAGGGTAATACATTGTCCTCTGTATTCCGTCATCCAAGCACCGCCTTGCTTCCCCTTGCGAGGGTGGAAGTCTGCATAGAATACTGCAAGGAAACTGCCATTCTTGTCGAACACCTCGTATGCTTTAACATCCTTGTGGTAAACCGGAATGTCTTTGTTTTCGCGAAAAGTGATGCCATATAGCCTTGTGGCAAGACCAAATACACCCTTTATGACTTTTGAAAGTTCCAAATAAGGGCGACACATCTCTGAATCTACATTATACTTCTCCAGCTGCAGCTTGTGAGAGTAGAATGCTGCATCCCAAGGCTCCAGTTTGAAGTCCTCACCCTCCATCTGCTTCGCTTTTGCATAGAGCTCCTCTTTTTCCTTGATGGCTGTCGGTTTATATGCATCAATGAGGTCATGGAGTAGGGTATAGACAGTCTCCTTGTTGGATGCCATACGCTTGCTCAATACATAGTCTGCGTATGTGTCATAGCCCAGCAGTTGAGCAAGTTCCCTGCGTATGTTGACCAATCTTTGGCAGATAGGTGCATTTTCGTCGATACACATAGTGTTGCGTGCCATGTAAATGGTATGACGCAACTCCCTGTTTTCTGAATACTGCATAAAGGGACCGTATGAAGGACTGTCAAGGGTTATAACCCATCCGTCAAGGTCACGTTCTTTGGCAGCCTCACGGGCTGCTGTGATTTGTGTCTCAGGAAGTCCTGCTAAGTCTTTCTCGTCAGTTATGTGGAGAGTGTATGCTTTTGTGGCTTTTAGAAGATTCTGCGAAAACTGTAGCGACAGTAATCCTGCCTCTTCGGTCAGGGAGCGCAGCTTGTCCTTGCCTGCTTCGTCAAGTAGTGCTCCGGAGCGTACAAATCCGTCATAGGTGACTTTCAAAAGCATTTCCTCTTCTGGACTCAACTCTCTCTCTGGCTTTTCTGCGGAGTTGTGGTACTGGTCATAGACAGCCTTGACCCTGGCAAAGAACTGAGGATTGAGCGTGATGTCATTCTCATGCTTCGTCAGTATGGGTTGCATCTTCTGGGACAGTTCCTCCATATCATCGTTCGTCTCGGCAGACAAAAGATTAAAGAATACGGTAGAAACCTTGTCGCTGAGAGAGAAATAATCTTCCTTGTCCGCCAACTGTGTTGCAATGATGGTATTGTCAAATGTTGGAGGCTCAGGATTGTTGATGATAAGATTTATCTCTTCCTTGTCACGTTTCATGCCCTCCATAAAGGCGGGTTCGAAATGCTCTAACTTAATCTTGTCAAATGGCGCCGTTTCATGTGGCGTGGTATATTTCTCGAAAAATGGATTTGTCATAGTATTTGTAGTGCTGGAATTACAATTATTCCGCGTTTAAGGATTATACGTTCTGCGTCAGCCAGTGCATTCAAGGCTTTGGATATCTCTAATCTGCCATATCCCAATTCCTTTGCCAGTTGTGTCATTTTTATGTATAAAATCTTCTTGCCGGCAGGATGGTGAACGTGGGATTTTATGAATGCTGTTATTGCATCAATTGCATTGTCGGTACATGTCGTCCACGGTAGATGCTCCAGATGCTGTGTTCTGCGGCATATAATATTCAACAGGTTCAGACGAACAATCAAGAATTGTTCCATAAGCCTCATGATTTCGTCTTTGGTTACCTCAAGAACCTCGCAAGTGGTCTGGGCTATGTATGTTGAATGATATGTTGTCGTCATGCCAAAGAGCTTGTCGGGCTCTATGATTATAGTAGCTTGAATGGTTTCTTCCATCCGATAGGCATGGCTGTCATTCTGGGTTTCTATGCGAACCCATCCTTCTGTGACAAAGAACAGGGAATTGCATTGTGTACCCTCTTCCGTTATTATTGCTCCTTTCTTATAGTGCTTGCGACCGTAGTGCGTATGTTTTATAGCCTCTTCAAGGTCCTTCTTGGAAAGACCCATGAAAAGGGGCAAATCTTTCAAACGGGCTTCACGCCTGGTGAAAGTTGGTTGAGCAATAGTTGGTATGTTATCTATTTTGATTGCCATATACTGTTGTCGGATAAGATGAAATAGACTTCCAACTCCGGATGTTTCTTCAGTATTTCTTTCGCTTTGTCACTTCCAAGCACCATGAAGGCAGTTGCATAGGCATCTGCAATGGCACATGACGGGGCTATTACGGTTGCTGATAGAATGTCAGATTGTGCTGGCTTTCCTGTATGAGGATTTATGGTATGTGCATATTTCTTTCCTCCTTCATAGTAGAAATTACGATAGTTGCCAGAGGTAGCCATCGCTTTATCCGTAATCTGAAGCACGGTTTGATTCTCTTGGCTGATGGCAAGCGAGTCATCAACAGGCTTTGTGACGCCTATCTTCCATTCTGTGCCGTTAGGATTCTTGCCACGTGCTGAAATCTCGCCACCAATTTCTACCAGATAGTTCGCTATCCCTTTGCTTGCAAGAAATTCTGCCACCATATCAACACCATATCCCTTTGCTATAGCAGAACAGTCAAGCATAATGCGTGGGTCGGTTTTCGTGATTTTACCATCTTGAAGTGTTACCTTCTCCTGACCTACAAAGGCGAGAATGCTGTCTATCTGTTCGTCTGTGGGCTTGATTCCGCTTTTAAAACCAAACCCCCAGGCGTTAACGAGAGGTGCAACAGTAATATCAAAAGCACCGTCTGTTTCCTTACTTATAGTCTTGGCAAGGTTAAAAACCTTGGTGAGGTTTTCATCAGCCTCCATTGAGATATTGTTGTTTATAGCAGTAATGACGGAAGACTTGTTGAATGGAGAAAGTGAATTGTCCACTTGGTGCATTACTGCTTCGATGTCGCTTTTGAGGTCTCCATCATGCTGATATGTAATGGCATAGGTGGTGCCAAATATTATCCCAGAGTCCTTTACATAGGGCTCTGCGACACAGCTGGTCAGCATAATGATAAAGATACTTATAATAGAGAATTGTTTCACTTTTTCTTTGTTTTGTTTTTTCTCCAAAATTGATAGCCTATATTAAAAGTGGCATTAAGGACATTGCCATTCTTGCCAAACCCCGGCACATACCACAGGTTGTTGTCTCCGATGTCAGAACTGCCTATCTTTCTGCGGTAGCGGAAACTCCATCCCAGACGTATAGGTCCCACTAATCTTGCATCAACAGAAAATACCAGTTCTGCCCAGTGAAAGAAACATTTTTTCGTTGTTACGGAATATGATGCGTAATTCTTCCAGTAGGGGTCCTCGATGCTTCCCCATGCTTCTGTTTTGAAAGACGTGAAGGCATAACGTGCTCCAATCATTACCCGATAGGCGTCATGCTTGTTTTTGGCAATGTTAAAGTCGCATCCGAAACGAGCGTATGGTGCCCTTACCTTTGCGGCAATTTGGGTAACGGGGTCAGTATCATGCTTGGCATCTCCTATACCTAACTCTACAATAGGAAAATATCTGTCGCGCAGGTTGATATGGGCTGCTGCCTCGTATTGTCCATAGTCACTGACCATGCGCATGATGGTGCCGGCAAGGTCGTATGAAACACCAAAGCCACGAAATAGTTGTATGCTGTCCTTCTCTTCCGCCTTTTCCACTTTTTTGTTTTGGGCTGAGACAGGAACGGAAATATACAGACTAATTAGCAGAATTAAGAAATATGTATATGTTTTCTGTTGAAACATCGTTTGAGACTCTCTTCTTGTTGATTACGAGACTGTCTATGAAGTTATGTGAAGACTGTATGCTCTCTATCGTGTGGTTATAACGTGCGGCGCAGTCAATAGACTCGAAATACGGCTCATTGGTCTTGGTTATACGAATGATGTCCGAATATGGAGTGGTGACATAGTATGTCGTGTCTTCTTCTTGTATGGTGTCAGTAACCGCGATGGTCAGTTTTATTACGTCCACAGTGTTACTATGGCTCATTGGTAAATCAAATCCGCTGACGCCGCTTTCGCTGTTTAGGTATATGTTATCACCCTCTTCTGTATCGCAAAGAGTGACGGTAAGAGGATAGGCAAATGCAACGTCGTTAAGGTTCGCGTCCTTCAGCTGATACCTGCAGTACACGCCACCGTTGAGTTTGCAATCAATGGAAGAGCAAGAGGTTGCCAATGCCACGATTGCAAATAAGAGTGAGGAGTAAAGAGTGAAGAGTGAAGAATTCTTTCGACCTTTGACCTTCGACCTTTGAGTTTTGACGTTCTTCATATTGTCTTTTCTATCTGATAATCGTTCCTTCCTTGTGCAGAACGGCTTACCAAGTCGGCAACGAATCCGGCAAGGAATAGTTGTGTGCCAATTATCATCATTGTCAATGAGATGTAGAAATATGGGCTGTCTGTGACAAGACGCTGTGGTATGCCCTGATTGAGGGCTGTCAGCTTGTCGATGCCTATCCATGCAGCAGAAAAGAAACCGATGACGAACATTATTGTGCCCAAGAATCCAAAGACGTGCATAGGCTTCATGCCGAAACTGCTAAGGAACCATAATGAGATAAGGTCAAGGTATCCATTGAAGAACCTGTTCCATCCCATGAATTTCGAGGTGCCGAATTTGCGAGCCTGATGGTGAACGGGCTTTTCGCCAATCTTTGTGAAACCGGCATTCTTTGCCAGGTAAGGCATATAGCGATGCATCTCACCATAAACCTCTATGTTCTTCACAACTTCTATGCGATATGCTTTCAAACCGCAATTAAAGTCATGCAGGTTATGGATGCCGCTGACCTTTCGTGCCGTGGCATTGAATAGCTTGGTTGGAATTGTCTTTGACAGCGGGTCGCCTTGCGAACGATTCTGCTTGTAGCCGCTGACGAGGTCGTAGCCGTCTTCCTTAATCATGCGGTAGAGCATAGGAATCTCATCGGGGGAGTCCTGCAGGTCGGCATCCATTGTTATGACGACGTCTCCCTTGACAAGTTCAAAACCGCAATATAGGGCAGGGGACTTTCCATAGTTACGACGGAATTTTATGCCGTGGACGTTAGGATTCTTCTTCGCAATGTCTTCAATGACATCCCATGAATGGTCCGTAGAACCATCGTTGACGAATATTATTTCGTAGGAGAAACCATTGGCAACCATTACACGCTCAATCCACGCATATAGTTCTGGTAT
>AUXO010096388.1_pt1 | contig 10966 bp, 2 predicted proteins | sample 768731 | NCBI WGS metagenome assembly AUXO01 (sample SAMN02715735, study PRJNA202380) | gut metagenome | biome: sheep rumen | host: Ovis aries | place: New Zealand: Palmerston North
TGCAAAAATGAATGCTATTGTTTCAATGGGTACTCACGGAACTTTGGAATGGTTGCCAGGTATCAATTTGGGAGCATTTCCTGGGGATTGGACTTTTGAATTGACATTGATTCCAACAGTTTATCCATATATTGTTTCCAACCCTGGTGAAGCTATGGTTGCCAGAGACAGAAGTTCAGCACTGCTCATTACTCACATGACTCCTGCAATGGTTTCTTCTGAATTATATGGTAATTATACTACACTAAAAAATTACATCAATTACTATAAGGAACAATTGAGCTTAAATGTAACTTCCAATGCCGAATCATATAAGGAAATGATTTTGGAATTGGCTCCATCATTAGGTTTCAGAAACATCTCAGACAACGAATCATTCCAAAGCTGGATTGATGAACTGCATATCTATTTGGATGATATGGAAGATGACTTCAATACATACGGTCTGCATCATTTGGGAAAAGTCTTAACAGGTTATGAGCTTGCAGAAGAAGTTGTTACAATCGTAACTTCCCAAACAAAAATCTATGATCAGTTATTGGAATTTTTCTATCCTGAATTGAAAGGATTAAAATATTATGATGACATTCAGGGCAATCTCAAGTATCTTGATGTTTCCGACAGGCTTAAGACATTCATGAAACAGTATTCAGCACGTTTGGTCAATGGCAGTTCTGCCCGTGAATTAAATGAAGAGTTTGGCATAAAAGAGGGTACAGGTTTGTATAATTCAACATTATACTGTGAAGATATTATTGTAAACATTCAAAGAAACAATGAATGGAATGCAATTTTACTTGCTTTAAGCGGTAATTATGTAAAATCCGGATTATTTGCAGACCCTTCCTATGGGGATTCAATTCCTACAGGATATGATGGATATGCATCCGACCCGACAAGAATGCCTTCTCAGGCAGCATATGAATCTGCTGTAAGAATTGTTGACATGCTTTTGGCAAATTACTATGAAGAGCATGGCAAATGGCCGGAATTAACTTCATTGATTTTGTGGGGTACTGAAATTTCAAGAACTGAAGGTATCGGTGTTGCTGAGTTCATGTACTTCTTAGGATGTAAACCTGTATGGGCTGACAACGGTAAGGTTCTTGGAGTTGAGCAGATTCCTATTACTGATTTGACAATTACATTAAATAACGGGTCAATTGTCAACAGACCAAGAATTGACGTATTTGCAAGTATGGTTACCAATAACAAGGATTGGATTACATGGATGTTGACTTCTGTAAATCTGGCTGTAAATGCAACCGGAGAGGACGAGACCAACAATTATGTTATAAAACATTATGCGGAAAATCCTCATCTTGACAGGTTATTCGGTCTTCCTGGAAATGTCTTGGAAGGTACTGGTATGTCCAACCTTATACCTAATACTGCAGACTGGAGTATTGATTCAGTAAATGAGTATGCAATGGATATTTATCTCAATAAGGTATCATACTCATGGACATTGGATGAAAAAGGTAATGTGGTTGTCACTAAACAGAGAGATGTCTATGAATACCTGCTTGATAATGTAGATGTTATCACTCAAAACTTTGACAGTAGTTGGAGATTATTCGATTCTGATGATTACTATGACTGGTTTGGCGGTTTGTATAATGCAGCTGTTACATTAAAAGAAAAATCAGGTAAGGATAAACCGGATACAGCTTTCTTTGATATTAGGAATAAAAACAAATATATTTCAAGGACATATCAGGAAGAATTGGAATTCGAAGTTCGTAGTATCTTGTTAAATCCACAATATTACAATGCTTTAGTTAATACTGCAGCAGGTATGAATGCATATGCATCCAGATTCCAAAACTTCTATGCAACCACTGTTTTAGGTAATGAAAACTTAAATAAGCAATTAGGAAATCAATTGGCGGATACTGTACTTACTATTAACTCTGGTGTGAACAGTAATACATTAGCTGCAGGATCACAATCTTCAATGGCTTGGATGATTTATATGGCTCAACAAGGTCTTTGGGATGGTGATTCAAGCACCGTTCAGAAATTGGTTGATGCTTACATGCAAAGTGTAATTGATTATGGTGTTGCATGTTGTCACCACACATGTAAAAACCTCGCATGGAATGCAGAAATCATCCAGTTAAGTTCTTTAACTCCTGCTCAAAAACAAAAATTTGCTGAAATTTTAGCTCAGGCAACCTTAACTGATCCGTTATATCAAATGGATCAGGAATTGGATACTCAAGGAAATCAAGGTAACCAAGGTCAAGGTGCAGAATCTGGAGAGGAAGGTAATCAAAATGCAAATGTTTTAACAAACAGCACTGCAGAACAGTCAAAATCTGACGGTAATAATGCTGGTGGTCAAACTGCTGTTGGAGATGACCCTTCACAAACTGGAGATGCTAAAACTGCAGATGACGCTTCAAGTTCACAGGATGCTTCTTCTGGAGACAATGGTGTTGGCGGAGCTAAATCATATGAGATTTCAGAAAAATCAGTTGCTAAATCTTCAAGTTCCACAGAATCAAGCATGCCTGTCTTTGTTATTATTGCAGTAATTGTATTAATTGCAATATTCTTAGTTGGATATGTGAGAAATGATGAAAACAATGATGATGATTATTAATTAATTATCATCTTTTTTTAACTTTTTTTTAGATTTTTAGTAATTTTTAAATATTGTATTTTATCAAAAATAATAATATATTAGAAAATTTTTAAAATATAGTTTATTCAAGTATAAATAAAATTTTCAAATTAAATTTGATGAGGTATAATATGATTAAGAAAATTAATATTTTTTTAGTTTTATTGCTTTTATTGATTTCAATCAGTGCAGTAAGTGCTGTAGATAATGCTAATCAGACTGATTTGATAAGCAATGAAGCTATTCAGGATACTATTGAAGTATCTGTGGATGAGGATATTAATTATAATTCAGACGAAGTTTTATCTGTTGATGAATCAAATTCTCAACTTGCTGCTTCTTCACACACTATTACATATGAGAATTATAATCAATATTTTGATTCAAAAGGCAATCTTGTGTCTTCAAATGTAAAAGAGGGAGATACAATTACTTTGGATGGAAGTTTTAATTCAGTTTCATTTATTTTCAATAAAAAAGTTAATATAGTTGGAACTTCATCTAGTGATATGAAAAACTCAATGATTACATTATTAAGTGGAGCTTCCGGAAGTTCAGTATCTAACCTTAATATTGCAAATACAAAAGCACAAACTTACGGTATATTTTTAAACTCTGCAAGCAATTGTGTTATTCGGGGATGTACTATTAAGAATACTGGTGCTGCTTCATATGCAATTTGTGTTGCTAATGGCGCGAATTATAATAATGTCACCGATAATGACTTAAAAACATATGGTATTACATATGGTCACGGTACAAGATCAACACCTGCATTAATTCTCAGTGGTTCTCATTATAATTATGTGGCTAATAATAAAATCCAGGTTGATGATGCAAATGGAATTTATTTGTCCAGTTATAATGGAGGTCCATTAAATGGAGGGGTTTCTAATTTTAATGTAATTTACAATAACACTGTTCAATGTAATGTATTGGCTACTTCTTGGAGTTACAATATTCAAATAATGGGTAATAATAATACAATACAGGCAAATACTGTTATTAAAGGTTATAGGGGTATTTCTACTTCGGGTAGTGGAAATATAATCATAGACAATATTGTTAAAAACATCACTGGAGCAGATTATAATCATCTTGGTGTTGAAACCGGTGGGGAATATGGTATTGTAGGTGCTTACAATTCTATTATACGTAACAATACTCTTATTGATTGTAAAATAATTTCTTCAGGTGCAGGAATTGCCGGTATCGACAGATGTGTTATTGAAAATAATTGGTTAAATATAACAAAAGTGGGTAAGGGTATTGCTGCTGCAGGTTCAGAAGTTATTGTTAGAAATAATATTATATACACTGTTTCCGGTTCTGGAATTTATCAAAAAGATGAAGGTCATGGTCTTTTAGTTGAGAATAATATCATCACTTCAAATTCTGCAGTTGGAATCTTAATTGAGAAATTAAGTTCCAAAAGGATGCCTTCTAATGTAACTGTTATAGGAAATACAATCAGAACTGGAAATAGAGTTGCAATCGATGCAAGTGGTGTTCAGGCAAATACTTCTGAAATCGATATTATTACAAATAAAGTATTCGGAAAAGACATCAAAACTCCTGCAGGAGTTATTGATACCTCAAAACCAACCTATGTTTTCAAAGGAAAAACAATCAGCATCACAAATGAAAATTATGCAACATACATTAATGATAATGGTGGTTTAACCTATGAGGTTTCTGATGGCGATATTTTAAGTTTTGATGGTGAATTTAACAACAAGGTAATAAATGTAAATAAAGCTATTAAAATCACTGGTAAAAATCCAATATTTTATAACTCTACATTTAAAGTCACTGCAGGCAGTGTTTTAATTGAAAATTTAACAATAATTAATAGGGAAGCTGAAAGAGTAAATGCCTGGGGAATTTTTACAAATCAAGCTTCAGGTGTTAGAATTGTCAATAATAATATTACTGTAAGTGATCCAAAAGCATCATATGCAATATATGTCTTAGAATCAACTTATGTTGATGTTTGGAACAATGTCTTAACTTCTGAAGGGGACTTTTTAACTTTCACTTTACTTTCATATGCTTCTGAAGACTGTAATTTTGCAAATAATACAATTAAAACAATAGGTACTGGAGAAGTTTATTCATTTTCACCTGAAAGATGCATTGATGGTAATGAGCTTGTTATTGATGGCAAGTCTTATTGTATTGATGGTAATGAGCTTGTTATTGATGGTAGGTCTTATTGTATTGATGGTGAAGAGCTTGTTATTGATGGTAGGTCTTATTGTATTGATGGCGAAGAGCTTGTTATTGATGGAGTTAAATACACTTTAAATTCTAATAATATTACAATTAACGGCACTGTTTATTGTATTGATGGTAATGAGCTTGTTATTGATGGTACATCATATTGTATAGATGGTAATGAGATTACTATTGATGGTAAAGTTTATTGTATTGATGGAAATGAATTGGTAATTAATGGAACCTCTTATGGTAGTGAATATTCAACAGCTAATGCGCATGTTGTTTCAGAAATTTATCAAACATATGGAATTTTATTATTATACTCATCAAATATTGTAGTTTCTGGAAACAATGTTAATGTTACATCTGCTTTGGCTGATGTTCACGCAACAACCGGGGAAGATAACTCTACAAATTCATTAGTTGGAATTGATATTTACTTTAACAGCCATAACAACGTAATTTCAAATAATGTAGTTTATGTAAACGGTAATGATAACTATGTTTATGGTATGGGTGTTTTAGGTTACAATACAGGCCATAAAGCTCCTGAAGGACAAGGTGCAACAAATAATACATTTGAAGGTAATACAATAACTCTTGAAGGACCTTACTTTGCAACAGGGTTAATTGTAGGTGCAGAATCTGAAGGAACAATTTTAAAAAATAATATTGTAAATTTAAATGCTGTTGGTGTGACTTATGGAATTACATTGGAATTGTCCCAAAGTACAACTGCTTATGGAAATAATTTTTCATTGAATTCTGAAGTTGTTTATGGAATGGAATCACTAAATTCAAATAATAATGTTATTTCAGACAATAAATTCCATGCTGATGCAAAACAGGTTTATGGTATTTTGCTTTCAAATTCTAAATTCAATGATATTACTAAAAATATTATTCTTGCTAGGGGCAGTGGTGAAAATCTCACTATTCGCAATCTAGATTCAATTAAAGGAGGAAATGCAGGAATATATCTTCAATCAAATTCAACTAACAATCAGATTTATGACAATAATATTACCTCAGTTACTGGTTACTCAATTTTAATCGATGATGTGGCAATCAATAATGTCATTACTGATAATTATCTTGATAGTGAAAAAGGCATCGGTAATGGTGCTGTAAATAATTCAAATTATAATGTTGTAAAAGACAATTACAAATTTGTTGCTAAAGCTAATTATAAAGTAAGTGAGATTAAATATTTGGGCAACGGTCAATTTAATATCACTTTTAACGATGATATTGATGGAGCTATTGTTGAATTTTACGATTTGGATAAGATTGCTATTGGTAATTCCTCTGTTTTAAGTGGTGTTGCAACAATAAATTATGCTTTTGATGATTCATATACTCCAAGCAGTTATTTATTCACTGCTAAACTATTTAAAGAAAATTATAAAGTTTCAACATATGATATAAACTTTGAAATAAATAAGGCTGACCCAATAATAATTATTGAACCTATCGCAATGATTCAAGGAGACACACAAACAATCAGTTTAAAAATCACTGATCCATTAGGAAATCCTATTAAAGGTGCGAATATTGAATTGTTCAGAGGGGAATCAAGAAAATTTATTATGGGCAATGCAGTCCTATCCAATGTAAATGGTATTGCTGAGGTTAAATATGAATTACCTGCTTCAGTTGATGTTGGAATATCTCCTGTAAGAATTGATGCAAGTGGAATGGATTACTTCAATGATAAAACTGTAAATACTAATTTAACAGTTCTGCCAAGACTTGATGTAGCAATTGATGTTAACTCAAATGTTTATATTAAAGATGTTGTTGCTGTTTTAACAGATTCTAATGGAGAGAAAGTATCTAATAAAAACGTATCTTTAAAAGTGGGCAGTGTTACTTATTCAGTCACTACTGATAAAAATGGTCAAATTACATTGCCAAATAAGGTTAAGGCAGGTTCTTACCAAATAACTGTTACATCTGCTGCAGGTGGAAAATATAATGAGAAATCTGTTAGTTCAAAAGTACTTATTGTAAATCCAATCACTGGTGGAAAAGACTATTCCGTATATTATGGAAACACAGTTAAGTACAAAGTTCGTATTTTTGGTGTAAATGGTAAAGCAGTTGGTGCTGGTAAAACCGTAACATTTACTGTAAATGGTAAAACTAAAAATGTCCAAACAGATAAATCAGGATATGCAACATATTCTGCTAAGTTTGGTGTTGGTAAATATACAATCACTGCAAAATATGGTAAATTTTCAGTATCTAATAAACTTACATTCAAAGCAACATTATCTGCTAAAAATATAGTAAAGAAAAAAGCAAAAACAGTTAAATTCTCTGCTAAATTAGTTAATAAAAATGGTAAGGTTTTAAAAAATAAAAAAATTACTTTTAAAATTAAAGGTAAAACATATAAAGCAAAAACCAATAAAAAAGGTGTTGCAACAGTTTCCATTAAAAACTTGAAAGTTGGTAAATATACAATTTCTTCAAGTTATGGTGGATGTAAAATATCTAATACATTAACTATTAAAAAATAAAGGTCTTAACCTTTATTTTATCTTTTTTTCAATTTTAATTTAATAAATTTTAAATATACTTATTTTAATATATTAAAGTATATAGTCAATTTTGTTCATTTTTATAAGACTATTATAATTTTAAATGTTATTAAAATGAGGTGAAATTATTAAAGCAAAGAACATGATTATTTCTTTAATTTTACTTTCTGTAGTATTATTATCAGCTAGTGTTGCTTTTGCAGCAACTGATGATGTAACTGCTGATGTAAATGATGAAATATCAATAGATGATGAGGTTCTAGCAATCGATAATATTGATGAGCTAGAAAGTACTGATGAAAGTGCCGTTGCTGAAGATATTTTGTCTGCTGATGAATCAAGTAATGTTGTAACAAAAGATACCTTTTATAACTACTTCGATGAAAGCGGAACTCTTTTAGCTAATGTTACTTCTAATGAATTAACATTTGATGGAGATTTCAGCAATGTTGGTGTGAATAATATTTCAATAGATAGGGCAATTAGTCTCACTGGAAAAAATGCAACATTTTCTGGTGTAAACTTTGTTGTATTGTCTAATGATGTTGTAATTGATGGTTTTAATTTAAATATGGATAATTCCGACATATCAACAATTACTGTTTCTGATGTGTCCAATGTAACTATTTCTAATAACAATATTAATTTTAAAGCTTTAGAAGATAGTGACAGTTATGCAATTTATGCATCTGATGTTGATAACTTCAAACTTTTAAATAATGTCATTACATATGTTGGAACTACTGGAACTAAAATGAATAATGCAGTTCGTGTCACCGGTGAATTAAAAAAATCCACAAATGTAACTGTTGAAGGTAATACTTTTGATATTACTATTCCATCTGCTGCAGTAGGCTATGATGAAATGTATAACTCAATTTCTTATACTGATGGAATGTCATTCTATGCATGTGATGGTTTGACAATAAAAAATAATGATGTATCCTTAAATTATAATGGAGTTGTTGGATCATGGGATACTATTCATGTCTTAACTGTTGGTGGATCTAATTTTGACTTTGATGAGGATTATGAAACAATTTATCCATACGTCTGTTCAAATGTCATAATTTCTGATAATAAAATCAATGCTAATGGTCATTCATATATTTATGGAATTTATGGAGCTATGGATAAATTTGAAATTAAAAATAATAATTTAAACATCACTTCTGATGTCCATTATGTTGATGCAATAGGTATTGACGGACCTTCATCAAATGGTGTCGTATCTGAAAACACTATTGATTTAACTGCTCCAAATTTAGTATTTGGTATTTATTCCAATCCTTATATGGGTGCTGTTGAAAATGTTAGTTATGTAAATAATACAATTACTGGTAATGCATATGCTGCTTGTGGTATGGAAATTGTTAATGAAAATCCAATTATATCAAAAAATACAATTATATTAACTGGAAATCACACTACTGGTATCGTTGCAAACATGAATGAAAATGGTACTGTAGAAGGAAATGTTATCCAAAGTTTAGGTTCCAATATTGGAACTGATGCTACTGGGGATGGAATGGTTCATGAAGAAAGTACTGGTATCAGTGTCAAAGGAGATACTTTAATCAGCAATAATAATGTTTATTCCACTGCTATTGGTGTTAACTTAATTCTTGGTGGGGAAATTAATTTAGAAAATAATAATATTCATGTTGTAGCTGAAGGAAATACAAGTAATTATGCTATTTATGCTGATGGTTTGGATTCATTGACTGTTCAAGGAAATAACGTTACTTTTGTGGGCATTACTGAAGGAGAACAAGTCTCAAATGGAGTTTGTATTGTGGATATTGAAGGTGCATTATTTACTAAAAATACTTTTGATTTAACTTTAGTTTCTTCTTTTGTACCATGGGATGCATATTGGGTTCCTCATCCTGTTTCTGAAGGTATTGTTGTAGATGCTTCTGATAAAGTTACTTTTGATGGCAACACTGTTATTGTTGGCTTTGATGAAGTTGTAGGATCTTTTGATACCATTTATTCTATTGACTTTAAGAATTCTAACAATGCTGTAGTCACTAATAATGATATAACTTCCACTGGTAATACTTACATTTATGGAGTCCTTGTTTCTGGTGATGACTTTATTATAAGGGCTAATAATATTACTTCTACTGGTAACTATTATGCTAATGGTATTGATGTTGAAGGTCCTGCTTCTGGTGTAATTGAATATAATCTAATTAATGTTAAAGCTAATACTTCTGCTTATGCTATTTATTCTGGTATGAATGGTGCTGATGTTAAAGCTAATTACACTGGTAATGATATTGTAGGTGGTGCTTATAACATATTTGGTATGTCTTTAGGTGATGTTGAAAGCAATATTATAAACAACACCATTGACCTTGCAGGTAATTATACTACTGGTATTGCTTATAGAGGTTCTGTTTTATCTGTTATTAATAATAACATTTCTGCTAAAGGTTCTAATGTAGGTAATCAATCTATTTGGGAGAATTTTGGTGTTGAAAGTATTGGTATTAAAGTTGTTCAAGGTAATACAACAATCGAAAATAATAATATCCAAACTACAGGTGATTATGCAGTTAAGTTAAATAATAATAATGCTACATTAACTGATAACTATTTAGCAAGTAAAAAAGGTGCAGGTAATACTGCTATTTCTGGTGTTTCAAATGCTGTAATTTCAGGCAGTTCTCCAGAATTAAAAACTATTATCTCAGCTCCGATTTTATACACTGAATATGTTTATGGTGTTGTATTCCCAGTAACTTTACAAGATGAAAATGGTGACCCTGTTGTAAATGCAACTATTTTTGCAGTTATTGATGGTGTAAAATATAATGAAACCACTGATGATATGGGTTATGCTGCATTTGTTCCTGATTTAAATGCAGGTAGTTATGATGTTTTAATTTCATATGATGGAAATGATACTTACGGACCTAAATCAACCACCAGTAAAATCATAGTCGATGTTTCTGCAACTGAAATTGTTGCTCCTGCTTCTAAATCTGTTTTACTAACTGCTGTTAAATCTGGTTCATACGTAACTTTAACATTAAAAGATATGAATGATAACTGGTTAGGTGGAAAACAAGTTTCAATTACCTTCAACGGTAAAACTAAAACATACACTACTAGTGAATTAGGTGTAATTAAATTCAAACTCGCAGCAACTAAGACAGGTACTTACACCTTAAAAATGAAATTCGCTGGTGATAATAACTATGTTGGATCTGATGCATCCACTACAGTTAAAATCACTAAAGAAGCAACCAAAGTAACTGCTAAAGCAAAAACTTTCAAAGCTAAAACCAAAACCAAAAAATACACTATTACTTTAAAAGATAGTAAAGGTAAAGCAATCAAGAAAGTTAAAGTTACCATCAAAGTTGGTAAAAAAACCTTCAAAGCAACTACTAATGCTAAAGGTAAAGCAACCTTTAAAATTACCAAATTAACTAAAAAAGGCACATACAAATCCACAGTTAAATTTGCTGGTAACGCATACTATAAAGCAGTTAAAAAATCTGTTAAAATTACAGTTAAAAAATAGGGATTTTTAATCTCTATTACTTTTTTTATTTTT
>AUXO010418686.1_pt1 | contig 10965 bp, 15 predicted proteins | sample 768731 | NCBI WGS metagenome assembly AUXO01 (sample SAMN02715735, study PRJNA202380) | gut metagenome | biome: sheep rumen | host: Ovis aries | place: New Zealand: Palmerston North
TATGATAACAAATGTCATATCGTTTTGCAAGCCCTTTTTGAAAAAATTTTTTCTGCATACGAAAAGCCCCGTAAATAGGGGCTTTCCAAGTGAAGTAAGGGATGAGATATTATTATGCCTCAAGCAATGATACAACTGAAATAACGTCACCGTCAACAATCTTTATTGCCGACTCGTTACCATACTGCAACTCAATAACGTTTCCCAACTGTGACTTAATCTGCGTGGTCAGCGTTTCCACGTCAGTTTTACAGGTAAACTCACCTGCATTGTCCGTAGGCTCTGCATAACTGATAGTTTCATTAGCATATCTGCTCGTTACCTCAAGCCCGTCTGCATTAAAGGTTAATGTTATCTCCCCATTATCATATGCACCAACAAACAGGGATATTCTATCGAGCAAATTAAGGACGGGCGTCTTTGACAGCTTACAGGAATAATCATAATCCTCTACCACATACGCACGCAAGCCGTTAGCGTCATACCGTTCCAACCCCTCAGGGATTGTAGTGTAAACCCTGCCACCGTCAGCCTCAAACAGCATATGCAAGTCGTCAGCATAGACCGTGATGTCGTCAAGCAACAGCCCAACTAAATCCATTGTCTTTGAGTCTATCAGATACGGACTCTTCATAAAGCCGTTTGCATAACTGCCCACCGTGAACGTGTCAGAGGCAAGTGTCCCCTCGCTGTCTGCATAATAACAGCAGTACCACGGGTAAGTTGCCTTTGTAAGCAATGCGGACTTAATGCTTGTGAGAATGTTTGTAATCGTAGCACTGTTCGTATTGCCCACCGCTTCGCCCTTTGTAAACTTCTCCATAGGGTCAGGAATAACGATAGCCTCGCCCTCGGGCTTATCTATTGCTATCTCATACGTTCCGTTACCGTGAACCTTGACACAAGTGTCAGTCAGTTCAAGTGTAGTCGTCTCGCTCGTCATTTTCGCAACCAACTTGGCAAGCAACTCAATCTTCAACGCAACATAGAAGTCTTCACAATCCCCTGCGTCCTCTGTCAGATACAAATAGTTTGTCTTGTCCGTTGTCATAAGCGTCAGCACCTTATCCTTTACGCTTATCGCAACATACTCTGTAACGGGCTTTGTCTTATCAAATCCCGCTCCCTTTAATGCCTTTGTAAGCATTGCCTGTAACCTCGTGGTGTTCATTGTAAGTTTCATACACTTACCTCCTTTTTATATTTACTTTATTATCCCCGCCCATTGAATTATTAGGGGCGTCAACTAACTGTCGCTTTCTCACACATCAACCTTCTCTCCGTACCACGCTGTCGTACATTCTACGTCAACCTTAATAGGCATTTCCAATATCTCCTCTGCGGCGTGTGACATTGTGCTTGCAAGCAAATCTGCACACTCTTTAAGATTTTCCCTCGGACATTCTGCTATTATCTCGTCGTGTACTGGTATTAACATTCTAAATCCTAACTCTCTTAACCTCTCATTGTTATACAGTTCTATCATTGCCAACTTTGTCAGGTCAGCGGCACTCCCCTGTATTCTCGCATTGACACACTGCCTCGTTGCTTCTGCTATCTTGCTGTTATTATCTATTATCTCTATATGCTCTTTCTGTGCCTCTGCCTTTACTGCGTCCCTCTTCTTAAACCCACGAGCACTCTTCAATTTTGAAATGTAGTAGGCTTGCTTCTTGTATGGAACTTCCACGTCAAGGTCGTCAAAATCAAGAATATCCCCGTCGGGTTCAAAACCTTTTTGCCACCTTATCTCATACTCGGGTAACTGCAAATCGGGCAACCTTCTCTTTCTGCCACAAACCGTTGTTACATACCCGCTCTCCTTTGCCATTTGCAAGGAACGCTCCTCAAACTCCTTAATTGCAGGAAATCCCCTAAAGACACTGTTCTTTATTGCCTCTGCTTTTTCTGTCGAACAACGTAACTGTTCACCTATACTTGCTGTACCTCTACCATAAAGAACACCTAACAGAATACTCTTTGCCTGTGTTCTTCTTTCTTTGCCTTCTTTATTTGTACTGCCGTCAGGATTAAACTCTTTGCACTCCTCATAAGCCCTGTTAAATGCCTTGCTCGCAATCTCTGAATATAAGTCCTTGCCCTGCATAAAGGTATCGTACATTTGACTGTCCCCGTCACGTCTGCATAAAGCGGCAAGACACTTCGGCTCTTGTTGACTGTAGTCGGCTGACATCATCACATACCCGTTTGTCGCTGTAAACATAGGTCTAATGTCCTTATTATGACTTGGAATGTTCTGTAAGTTAGGGTCAGACGAACTAAATCTGCCTGTATCTGCCCCGTACTGATTGAACTTACAATGCAATCTGTTGTCAGTAGGATTAAGACAGTTAGGTAACTTGTCTATATAAGTTGAGATTAATTTCTCTATGCCCCTGTAATCAAGTATTGCCTGTGCTAAAGGTGTACCTATCTTACTTAAAATATCCTCTCCTGTACCCCTTGGCTTTTTCTTATCTATTACCCCGACTTCAAGTATGTCATAAAACAGTATCGCTAACTGCGGCGGGCTTGATATATTTATCGGGTTATCAAGTTTACAGCCATTATGCGTGTTTATATATCCGTCAATCTTATCGGAATACTCTGAAAGAATATCATAGAACTTCTGTAATGCCTCACTCTCCATTCTGTGATATTTTACCGACAACTCCCTTGCATACAGGACGTCAAGTGCAACCCCTGTATCTTCCATATCAACAACTGCATCAACACAAGGCATCTCTATATTGAAGAATGTGTAGGCAACCCCATTCATACCGTTCCTGTCGTCAAAGGTACAATCAGGTTCGTAATACAAATACTGCTTTTGGAACTCGTATAACTCTGTTGTTATTATCGCATCGTGTGCGGCATATAAATATCCAACACCTATCGGAATAAGATTAAACGATATACCCTTAAACAAATCGTCAAACTTAAAGGCGTCTTCTTGATTATTAAGCACATACTTTTGGTGCAACTTCTTTAATCCGCCCTCACCATTTGCCTCATTCTCATTAAGTAACCTGCTTGCAAGAAAACAATCCCAATAACAATGCAACCTTACGCCTATCTGATTTTTTATAACCCGAATGTCGAACGCCGCATTAAACATTATTATCTTTGTATCTGTCAGCCTGTGTAACTCTTCCGCAATTACCTCTTTAGGTAACTGCCCGTTGCACTTCTCGCCTGTGATATAAGAAATGTGATTTATCGGAATATAACAGGGTTTCTGCTTTGCTGTATGTAAACTTATGCCCACACACTCGTCAGTCAACGGGTCAAGTCCCGTCGTCTCCGTATCTATTGAGATATACCCAACCCCTATCGCTGTGGAAATGTAGTCGTGGAGTACTTGTGCGTCTTGGATAAGCAAAGTCTCCTCTGCATACTTACCCAATTTAGCAAGTACCATTGCCTTTATGTTAGCAATTCGAGTGGCTATTCCACCCCCGCCTTTTACGGAAGGGGTGGACTTAACACTCTTCTTTGCCTTTTTTGCAATAGCAATATCGTCCGACTTATCGGGTCTTGTGGGCAACTTGATTAACGGCATTAGAACGCCTCTCTACGTCCTGCGCTATTTGACGGCGTGCGTCTCTGATAAGTAGGGGCTTCATTAGCCTCTCTCGTATTGCCATTATCGGGGAAATATCCATTGTCAAGATAAAACTGCAACTCGTCAGCCGACTTCTGCAAGATAATTGTCCCCACGGGATTCTGTACCTCAAAATCGTCAAGAGTTACGCCCTCGGTCTCACCCGTCTCGTAAATCTCGTAAGATGTCTGTTGGTCTCCCTGCTTACCGTTACGCTCTATCTCAAAGATATGCGATACGATATTAGGATAACGAGCACACATAGAAGACAGCTTGCTACCGAACTTCTTACCTCTCTCCCAAATCTGCGGACTGTCTGCGTCAAGATTGTACAACGGGATAAAGTATTTCACGTTGATAAATCTGCCTGCCTTGCACATAGGGCAAGCGTCAACGGGGTCTCCGTAATCCCTAAGGCAATCTACCCAACGCTTCTTGCCGTCAATCTCTACCTGATGTACAGAATGTGCTTCAACGTCCTCAATCCCGTTAAACAAAAACCTTACCTTTGCAACGTCCTTGTCATGCTTGAGGCTAAAAAAGCCACCTCCGCCATTGCCACCTACTCTTTCTGCCTGTTCAACACTAAGTCTCCCCATTTTTTCTTTCTCCTTTCTTGAGGTTTCTTTGTTTATAGTGAGCCTTTCGCTCTTGGCTGAGAGTGCAGGATTTGAACCTGCTATACTTGAGTCAAAGTCAAGTGTGTTGCCTGTTACACCAACCCTCAATATTAAGCCCGATTAAACGGGCGAAGCGGATATTACAATATCCCAGTAATCGTCGTCATTAATGTCCTCGATATAAAACTTATCCTCGCCGTCTGTAAGTACCTTATCTGCGTCCGTAACGTCCCACCCCGAGTTGTTTTCGTCATAGATAACAACACGAAGGTCAACATACCTGTCATAGAAATCACGGGCAATCTCTGTAAGTTCTGCTACTGTGTAAGGTCTGTTGTAAGAAACGATTTTATCAAGTGTCATTGTTCTGTCCTCTTTTCTTGAGTTTTATTTTGTAAGTCCATATTAACAAAGGTCATATAGTTTGTCAATACCTATTTGCAAATTTTTTCATTAAATTTTTACCCGCCTTTTTTCCTGCGGTTTATCCCCGTATTCTATATCTTCAAGGGCAACTAATACCTTTAGCCATTCCTCGTACTCTGACTGCTCAAGTGTAAGTTTAACTATCTTCCTATCGTTATCTAAAACCATAGGAACGCCCTCTAAAATTTTGAGTAACTTATGTGCTTGATAACTTATATTCATTTATCCTCTTCTCCAAATCCTCTATCAGTTTATCGTCGTCCCAAAAGATTGACCGTGTATTCTGCTCTTTATCTCTCTGCTTATTACAGACTGAACCGCCTATAATATCGTCTATGTGATTAACAAGGTTAGGTGCAAGGTTTAACACATCACAATCCCAATGTGAATCTATTAGCCATTCTCTAAAGATTAAATCGTCATATTTATTCCGTAGTACAGCCTCCTTAAAATGCTGACTTTGCCAAAGATTAACATTAGCCCACCTTGTAAAATCCCTCGTTATGTTCATAGGTAGTCTAATGCAGGGAAAACTAAACCACATCTTTTCCTCATATACCTTAAACCGCCCTGCCACGGGTGCGTTATCGTATGCACAGGAGAACCCGCAAATAATCTCATTGTCGTCGCTCCAAGAGTCAAGAAGGAATGTACGCTCTGCGAAATCGCTACACACGCACACGTCGTCTTGCAAGTGCCACACACTGCTACCGACTGACTGGTTATGACACAGGCGGTTGCAACTGTCTATGAATGAACGGAGATTGCCTATCCCGTTCTTATCTTGATAAACAAGAATACTATGAGGGTCTATGCCCTGTGCTATCATTGACGGCAACAGAAAGTTCTTCACATACCACAACCTGTCATTACAAACGTGTACCATATAGGTTGACTTCATTAAAACACCTCGTCTAAATGCTGTATTTCCTCGTCTGTCAATTCACCTATGTCTTTCTTGCCTTTTGGTATAACAACCTCTGTTATGAGTTTATTCTTTATCGCTTTCCTCAACTTCTTTGTCGCTTCCCTGCCTGCCTCGTCATTATCAAGTGCCAGTATCAAGTGTCGTGTAGGCAAGTCCTGTAACTGCTTTATCTGATAGTCACTAAACAAACAGCCAAATCCAGCTACCGCTACTTTTCCGTTACACCACAAACGCAAACAGTCAAATAATCCCTCGCATACATACACTTCAGGAATACCCACTAATTTTTTTGATTGCCCTCTGCCTAACTGTTGCCAAGCGAATATGCCCGATTCATACAGTCCATATAAAGGCTTTTCTATGCCTTTAGGAATATCAAAGCGTTTAGTATGTATATTCCTACGAGCGACAAAAATACAATCACCTGTGCTATTTTTAACGGGAAATGTAATACTATCAGTATGTCTATCATACCCAATATCAAACAAATCAATAATGCTATCATTTAACCCTCTCTCATACATATACGGGTGAATGTATCGGTATGTATCTAACTCCTGCTCACTCACGACCAAAATATGTTTATCAGGATTATTATACCCCAAAAGAATATCTTTATCGGTAATGTTATTACGTCCCAAATTAAGTGTAATAGTCTCACGATTACTCACCCCCACGGTTAAAAAGTTCTGCGTCAACCACTGATAGCCCCACAACGGGTCAGCCTTGCCAAAACAATTTGCTATCATCTCGTCAAGGCTCGTAGTCTTTCCGCAAGCGAGGCAATGAAACATACCGTCTGACTTCCTTATGCCTGCACTTGGTCTTTTTTCCTGTCCGCCTTTATGATAAGGGCAACATACCATAATGTCGTCACCGCTATCTGTCATTTTAGCGAACCTCTGCACACCGTTAATGCTCAACTGTGTTTTGAGTTCCGACAGAATATCTATAAGGTCTACGTTAAACAGAATACCGTTAATCTGCATTATCCCACACCACATACTGTATTACTGCGTGATACATACCTTCCCCGTATACCTGCACTCCACGCAAATCTGCCTGTTCTTTAAGTGTGTCTAAAAATGCGTTCACCTTACGCTCAAGTACCATTGCACTTGAAGCAACGATTATCTTAATTCTCTCGTTTTTCATATATAACCTCTTCTATCTTCTTATACTCCTCATAACTCACAACCCCGTAACAATACTGCATAGCGTCCTGTTTTTCCGCAACAGCCTTGCAAAATAAGTTGAATGTCTCATACGAAACCTTACCATAAAGCATTGAGAAGACGTCCACTTTTTCAGGTGTAGCCGACGCCTCACCAAATACCATTCGGGCGGGCATTTCTCCTCGGTTGTACGGGTCTGCCTCACCTGTAACTACTCGCTTACCCATATGACGGGCACTCTCCCAATTTGCGTGTGCTTTCTCAAACTCCGCCTTGCCTGTCTCAAAGTCAACGTCAAACAGGTCACACAACTGGTGTATCTGCTCGTCTGCGGGCATAATCTGACCGCTAAAATAACTACCCCAACGGCTCGCACAGCCACCGTATAATTCTGCTATGTCCTTGTATCGGATATTTCTGTCTACCCTCAACTTGTTCCAAAAATTAATCTTACTCATTGTTGTTAGTGCCATTGTCGTCACCTCGGAAAATCTATCTCGTCTATGTCGGGAGTGTAGCGGATAAGCCTGTTGCCGTTACGAGTTGTCAACTGTCGTATCAAATCCCGTTCAAACTTGTCTGCCCTGTCCTTCTCGTCTTGCACTCTGTCCTTTAGCTTCATTATATACTGCATAAACAGAACGTAAGCCATAAAGAAACCCATAACCATTCCAACAAATACTAATTCCATACCGTTCCTCCTCTTAAAGTAAGTAATCAGGCTCAAGCCCTAACATATCAGAAAACAAGTCCTCTGCCTCAATAAACCTGCCGTCCTCTATCAAATCCCTCATTTCCTCAATAACCTCTGCAAGTTCCTCTTTTGCCTCTTCTTTGGTAAGTCCGTCACGTTCCATTAAAATTCGTATAATCTCGCCTTTTCGCATTATGCCACCTTCTTTCCTGTAAGTCCGAGTTCGTTTCTAACGTCCTTAAGCCTGACCTTGCTACGCTCTGCCTGTACTGCGTGATACTCAATATCCTTTGTGATACGCTTAATTTCTCTCTCAAGTGTTGCCTTAAGTTCATTAACTTGCTCCTCGTGATAAGCAACGTCCCACTTTGCACTCTTAATTCTGCTGTACTTTTCCAATGTCGGTCTATAAGGCGGTTTATAGTCACGGTCTGCATTGTAAGGCTTCATAAGATAAGCAACAAAATTAAACTTGCACTCTGTCCCGTCAATCCACTTTACATTCCTATACGAATAACCACGATAAATATAATACCCGTAGATATAACGCCCTGCATTATAATCCCACCCAAAACCAGTGTGCTCCGCATACACAAACTTTCCTGTAATAGGGTGCTCAACATAAAAGTGTCCACCGCTCTTATAAACCTTGTACCCACTGTTAGCAACAAACTTGAACGCCTCAGGTGCGTCCTTCTTAAACTGTGTTGTGATAACCTTCAAAATTGCCTCGTTAAGTGTCATATGTTTATACCTCCTATGAGTTTTTATTATGCCTTTGCAGGCTGTGTTCCAAGTTCACAGGTCTGTGCGTATGTGAAGAAAGGAAGAACCCTTGTACCCTTCTGTGTATCGGGGTCTGCAACCGTTACCTTTGCGATTGCGTGCTGTTCGTGGATAACCTCACGTCCAACGAGTGTCCAACCGTACCAAGTTCTAACCTCACCATACTCTTCTCTGATTGCTACGATTGCCTTTGCATCTGCCCAAGCAAGTCTAAGGGCGTTTGCAAATGTGCCATATCTGCCTGTTCTGTAAAGTCTGTGTGCCTTTGCCATAATCTGTGTTCTGTTGTATCTCATTGTCGTATCTCCTTTTATGCTTGTTATGAGTTTGTTTAGGCTTTCGCCTTGCTGATGATTAAATATTACCACCTGTGCAATAGGTTGTCAACACATTTTCAAAAAATTTTTTCAAAAATCTCAAAAACCCTGTAAATAAAGGGATTTAGAACACATCTGTACCCGACTTTTTCTTTGTTTTTACCTCCCCGTCTTGCTTATCTTCTCTACGTCTTGACCTGCTTTCTGACACATTAAGGAAATTAAATTCGCCTGTATTAATATCCCAAGAATAATTAAGCCTGCCTCCGACTGCACCAAATCTCTGCTTTTTAATGCCAATCTCAAGTGTATTATCTGACTTCTGCTTTAAGGATATTACCTTGCTTGCGTTATGTGCTATTCCGTCACTGTCCCTAATGCTTTCAAGTTCAGGTGTGCCGTCCTCGTCCGCACTTCCTACACCTGTCCTGTTTGCCTGCACTACTATCAGTATGGGTATCTTCATCTCAACCGACAGTGCCATTAAGTCCTCACTGATATTCGTTAATGAGGTAGTCTTATTATCATTCCTCTGCCCTCGCTCGTCTGATATATAGGTAATGCCGTCTATCGCTATCATATCCAACTTATCTTGCCTTATCCAATTCCGCAACTTACTGACTGTTACCCGTCTGTCAAAGTCCAGCGGTGTAGTTACCACAAACTTGTTGGTGTGGCTCTTCAACCCGTCCATATATGCCTTGTATGCTTCATTGTCAACTTCTTCCTGCTTACCCCACATTAAGCCCTTGTTACTGAAATTGTTTATCAGTGTATCAAATCTGAAACCTATTGTGCTTGCTGACATCTCGGGTGAAAAATAGCCCACATTAAAACCTGTTTTCCAAACGTGTGCGCACATCTTCGCAAGTACCCACGACTTGCCTTGATTTGTCCTTGCTACGATTACAAGTAATTCCTCGCCTCTCTGTATGCCGTGTGTTATCTCGTCTAATTCCTTAAATCCGCTCTCAAAGTACCATTCTTCCTGCTTATCCTTACGCTCCAAATATTCGTTATATCGTGCCTGTGCACCCGCGACTATATCAGTACCGCCTATATGGTAGTTAGGCTGTAAGTTATGCAACTGACTGGCTAAATACTCTGCTGACGCATTACTGTCCGTATTAAGCAACTCTGCGGCTTTCTGAATGATAGGAACTGACCTTGCGTATAAGAACTCTTCCTGTATCGTATCAACAAGATATTTGTCGCTCTCTGTAACGTCTAACAACTCAAATTCGGGGAAATGAGATAAAAACGTTTCCTTATCAGGAATATTGCCGTACTTCTCCTTATGCTCCTGTATAAACTTAAACTCATTCTCGTACCCTAAAAAGTGGTCTACGGTAAGTAAGTTTTCCTCTATTATGCTATCGTCCCTTGACTGAATGACCTTTGACAAAATCTGATAGGCTACCATTACCTCCTGTCGCCCCCTCTCAATTCAATTACTTCTGTATTTCTGCCAAGAATCCTACTCGTTAGCCTTGTCCCAAGTGCCTGTTCCAAATCCTCTCTGCAAGGCAAATTCCCTGTGTAGATGTTCGACAACTCGCTCAAATTACGATAGTCAATATAGGCTGACAACTGCTCCAAATCAAATGCACTTACGTCTGTACAAGCAATATCGTCCCAAATAACTAAATCGACCTCAAATAGTAACCTCTTCAATTCCTCAAACTCGTTGTCAACTTGATTAAAGTCTTTACACTTAAGCAGAAACGCAGGCACATACACATATACTCCACATATATCAAATCCTGTGTCCGACCATATATACTCAAAGTATTTCAACATCATCTTTATTGCCCACGCTGTCTTACCGTTTCCAACGTGCTCACTTGTTATGTAGAGGCTTTTTCCGTTTGCTACCCACTCGTCAATATCGTCTTTAATATCTGCAAGTCTCTCAAATGCCTTTCTATCACACGCATCGGGATAAAGTGCAATAGGTACACATTTATTAACGGGGATTCTGCTGTGTGCCATTAAATATCGCATTTTAATATACCTTGCACAATGCGTCTGACACCCCTCTTTATAATTCTCACATACTTTCCTGTACCAACAGTCAGGATTAAAAGGCTTTGTCATATAAAATATCCTCCTCTTTTGCTTTTACTGACTTGACCTTACCAAACTCACTAAACTTATCTTTCTTATACTTACTACTGCCATATTTACCCTCTAATACTGACACAAACTTATCCTCTCTTAAGATAAAGTCTATATCTGCTTTCCAACCTCTATCATTCCTGCCTGTACAGAATTGAGAATTTTCCAAATTATTAAATACCTGCAATATCTCTTCCTGTGTATATTTCTTTAATATATTCTGAATACCCTTTTTACGTTTATCTGTAACTTTAGTACATCTTGGTAATGACTTACAAATATCATTAAAGGTGTTAA
>AUXO010467083.1_pt1 | contig 10964 bp, 7 predicted proteins | sample 768731 | NCBI WGS metagenome assembly AUXO01 (sample SAMN02715735, study PRJNA202380) | gut metagenome | biome: sheep rumen | host: Ovis aries | place: New Zealand: Palmerston North
TATCTATAAATAACTAATAGAATAATTTTTATGTGGTGTCATAATTATCTTTTTAATACTAAAAAAGGAAAGTTTATAATAACCATTAAACATATAAATATTTCAAAGGAAATGTTTTTATATTATAAGAAGTCAGAAGAATAGAAAAAATAATAAATAGATATATCTTATTAATTACAAAAATTAACTAATTTGGGGGGTTGTGATATGGTTAATAAAAAATTAATTATTATTGGTTTAATAATTTTAATTATTTTAGTTGCTGTAATTATAGTCATGTTAACTACAGTTAAATATGAAAAAGTTTACATAACACCTAATGGAACAACTATTGATGTTCCTGCTAATCAAACTAATTATAATGGAGAATTTGCAAGTGCTAGGATTTGGAATTGGAATAACGGAATATTAGTTTCATATAATACTAACGAGAACAAAAATCTTGCAAAAATAACTGATGTAGGCTTTAATGCATTGAATGACTTGATTAAAAAGGGTAAAAGAGAAGATATTGATGGTTTTAGCTGTTATGAGATAAATGCAGAGGATTTATTAGAAATTCATATTTTTGATATTATAAAGGTAAATTATAATGGTAAATTTTATTGTATTCCATTATCTAATGAAACTACTCATGATAATATAATTATTTTATGTAATGACAAAAACATAGCACTTCATATGGCTAAATCTGTAGAGTACAAAAATGTTTTTCCTGACAATAATGAATTAAATGATACTATAACAAAAGTAAAAAACATAACTGATGAATTAGAGTCTAAATCAAATGAATTAAAAAATAGTAATTTCACTGAGATTAAATCTTCCTTAGAAGATAATGCTCAGGATTTGATTTCAAAAGTTCAATCTAAGGGTATATGAATGAGGATTATCAATTATGAATTAATCCTCAACTGTTTTTTCTTTTAATTTCTTTAAATTATCTTTCAATATCCTGTAAATACTTTCAGCTCCAATTAGTTCTTCTTCATCTATATTCCAGTCTGAAGGGTATAGTATGAACGGTTTTGATTGGCTTCCTCCAGCTCCACCATGACTTCCAACAAGTTCTTCAAATGCACAGACTTCATCTTTTTCTTCATCATAAAAACTGTTGACCAATATATCAGGTGTATATTTAAATGAAATATTTCTTTTTATATGTTTTGCAATATTTTTACCAAATCCTTCAAGAGGATTTTCTCCAATGAATTCATCAGAATCTAAATAGTAAGTACCATTTTTACCTATGACCATGTTACCTTTTTCAGATGATTTAACAACTAAGAATCCTATGTATTCATTGTTAACAATTCCTGGAATCAATTCTGGGAAAAATCTCTGTATCTCCTCATAGGTTAATCTATGACTCCACTGTGTTAAATAAATCATTGCAAGATTTCCTGATGCAAGTACAATAACTTCAGAATCTCCTAATTGTTGTTGTTCTTTGTTATCAATAAGATCATCATTCTTTTTTGAAAATGGTATGAATGATTCTGCATAATGATCTTCGTTTGATGTCATTTTTGCAAACATTTTCATATTAGCTGGAAGTAATGATTTAACAAAGTCTTCAAAGGATTGTCCGTATCTTTGCTTGAATGTTGCTCCGTTTGTTTGTCCGTGATCAGATTGAATAACAAATTGATATTTTCTTGGAGTGTATTTGTTTGTTTTAATTAATCGTTTAATCTGCTTATCCATTCCCTTTAGTGCATACCATGAATCTTCATCACGAACCCCTGAATGATGAGCTATTTCATCATAACCTAAGTAAGTGGAATATGCAACATCAATATCTCCAACCATCATATCTCCAATCAATGTGGATGTATTTATTTCTCTCATAAATACATTGGTTGCAGCTCTTACAGGAATATATGTAATTCCACGAGTAATTCTTGGTTGAATATTTTTTATTCTGTGTTTTATTTGAGATATAATTTCTAAAATCATTTCAGCTAAAAATAATGAGACTATACGTGCAAAATTACTTGGATTTGAAAACACTGAAAACCATGCCTGATTGTATAATTTTCTAATGTTTAAGATTTTACTAAATGTAAAAATGACATTATCTGTATCTCCCGAGAATAAATTAGATCTACTTGCACCATTATCAACAAGTAATCCATTACCATCAGAAATTCTTGATTCTAATTCTTTAACCTTACTTACTCCTGAACATTGCATCATTTGATTGTCATTTTCTTTTTCAATCCATCTGAATGCTGTAATGTCCTCATTATTTCCATGTAAAATCCCTGCCTGACTTGCACCAGTCTGTGAGGAAAGATCTGTTTCCCACATTCTAAGATTATGGGTGGTATCCATCATGGATTTAACTGTAGGCATAATACCATTATTAACTGCTTCTAGTAATACATCATATGCAAGACCGTCAATTTCAATAATTATTAATCCAGGATAATTCTTGATATTTTTTTTTCGCTTCTTTTCAGCATCTCTATAAACAGACCTATAATATGATCCATCATCTTCAATAGTTAATAATGTAGACAATATTGTTGTTACAAAAGCCATAGATAATGGCACTAAAATTAGAGCAGGTCCATTAACTTCTATACCAAATAAAGGTCCTATAAATTGTAATATTAATCCATTTAAAATTAACGTTCCAATTCCGAATGTCAATACAAGGAAGGGCATTAAAATTTTAGTTAATATGGGCCATAATAATGCATTGATTATACTTATAAATATAACAAATAATGCAATATCATCAAATGCTTTAAATGTAACTCCCAATTCAAAAAAACTAATCAGATATATCCCAATTATATTTCCAATAAATATTATTATACTTCTTTTCAATGATACTTGTGGAGGTTTTTCAAAATTATAAATACGTTCCATATCATTCCTCCTATTTATTGAATTTTGTAAACTTATTACTATATTTTTTCTTCTTTAATAAAACAAGTTTAAAATTTCAATATTAACTTCTATTATATTTATTTATCAATACACCTTAATATTTTATTCAGTATTTAATCAGTGCAAAATGATAATGTTAATGTAGTAGTCACTAATACTATTACAATGTTTAAGAGGTTGTATTTAATCTCATAATTCATTATACATTTTTAATATTATTAGTGTTAATAATTAATTATATCAAATATATTATATACCATTTATACCAAATATTTAATATAATATATATTTTCTATATTAAATTACTATAAATTTTAGAATGATAAATTTAATTTATCTTATTAAAGAAATGGAGAGATATAATGCTTAAAAGAAAAATGTTAAGAGATATAAATGATTATAAAGTGCAGTTTATATCTATTTTTCTAATGGCATTTATAGGAGTTTTTGTTTTTACAGGTATGTACGCAGAAGCAAATGGTTTTGAAACAACAATAGAAAACTATTATGAAGAAACTAATTTAGCTGATGGATGGATTTATTCAAATTATCTTGTAGATGAACTAATACATCATATATATGCATTAGGAGCAACTAATCAATTGGAAAGACAATTAGTTATAGATTCTCAGGCTAATTTAGATAATAAACCAGATATTCAACTACATTTTGTTGAAAATAACACAATATCAAAATTTTATTTAATTGAAGGAAATCAATTAGATATTAATGACAAAGATGGAGTATGGTTAGATAAAAGTTTTGCAGATGCTAGAAATTTAAAAGTTGGAGATACAATATCATTTGAAAGTAATGGTGTTACTATTACTAAAACAATTAGAGGATTAGGTTATTCACCTGAATATGTATCATATTTACAGGCATCTTCAACAGTACCTCATCATAATTCAACAGGATTTGCTTATTTATCACATAATGCATTTCCATCAGACAATATAACCTATAATGTGCTCAATGTTAAATTTTCAGGATCACCAGAAACATATAATCAATTATTAGATTATCGTATAGGTGGATATTATACTGAATTTATTGAAAAATCTAATCATTATAGTGTAGATATTGTTTCAGAATCAATTACTCAACAAAATTCATTATCATCAGTTTTTCCAACTATATTCATTATAATATCAATGTTAATGTTATTAACAACCATGAAAAGAATTATTTCAAATCAAAGAACACAGATTGGTATACTTAAAGCTATTGGATTAAAAAATTATAAAATAACATTGCATTATTTATTGCCTGGAACTTTAATAGTAATAATTGGGTCTACCTTAGGTGCTATCATGGGACCCTACATATTCCATATGATAGCTAATCCATCAAGGATATATTATTATACATTCCCTTATTGGAATTCAATACAATTCATCGAAATTGCAATTATAATTCCATTTATGGCAGTATTATCATTGTTAGTATCTTATTATTCTATTAAGAATATTATAAATGAACCTGCTTCAATTATAATGAAACCAAAAGCACCTGAAAATTCAAATTTATCCTATATAGAAAAATTAAAGAAATGGAACAAATTACCATTTAATTTCCGCTGGAATTATAGGAACATTAAAAGAAATCAATTCAGAAGTATAATGACAATTTGTGGTATAATAGGATGTACTGTGCTTTTATTATCTGGATTTGCATTATACGAAGAGATTAATGATTCTAAAGAATGGTATTTTAATGATGTTAATCATTTTGAATCAAAAATAACAATAGATGAAAATGCTAATTTATCTCAAATAAATCCTATTGCCCAAAAAGTAGAGGGTAAACCTATTATGGAATCTTCCATTGAGATATCAAAGAATAATACTGAAATAGCGTCTTTATTAGTTTTAAATGACACAGATTTAATTACTATCACTGATGATAATCATAATAGAATAAAAATAAATGATAATGAAGTATCTATTTCACATAAAATAGCTGATAGACTTAATATAAGTATTGGTGATACTATTGACTGTCATGTAGTAGGATCAAATAAAATTATTAAAATCAAAATTGATTCAATTCATTCAAGCCCATTTTCTCAAGGATTAGTGATGTCACCACATAAATTGGAAGAATTAGGTTTGAATTATACTCCAACAAGTATTATAACTAAACAACATGTTACTGAATCCTCAGATGGTATGAAAGATATAATTTACTTGGAAGATTTGATTGATGGTTGGAATAAGATGGAAGAAACTTCAATGATAATTATAAGTGCACTAATATTTTTTGCTGTGGTCTTATCATTGGTAATTATCTATAATCTGAATTTATTATCATTTACCGAAATGAAAGAGCATATAGTAACACTTAAAGTATTAGGATTTAAAAGTAATTATTTAACAAAGTTATTAGCTACTCAAAGTTTAATATTCGTAATTATGGGCTTTATAATTGGTATTCCTATCAGTTATTATATTCTAACAATATTGATGCCTGCATTTGGAGAAGATATTTATTTGATACCTAACATATCTGTTATGAATACAGTTATTAGCTTTATAATAATCATATTCGTGACTATGATTATGAATCTATATTTTGCACGTAAAATTAGAAAATTGGAATTGGTAGATGTACTTAAAGATTCAAAAAGGTAAAGATACTTCAAAGATGGATAAACCATAATAATTTATACAAGAACTTGATTATCTATAAGATATATTTTAGGAGAAGGTAAAGTCAATGACTACTATAATTGAATTTAAAAATGTTAATAAGCTATATAAATCTGGAGATTCTTATTTAAAAGCTATGGATAATGTAAATTTAAAAATAGAAAAAGGCGAATTAGTAGTTATACTTGGACCTTCTGGTGCTGGAAAATCCACACTATTAAATCTTTTAGGAGGTCTAGATTCAGCTACCTCTGGAGAAATAATTGTTAATGGTAACCATATAGAATTATTAGATGATGATGATCTTACAGAGTATAGAGCTAATAATATTGGATTTATATTTCAGTTTTATAATTTAATTCCAAATTTAACTGCTCTGGAGAATATTGAATTAATGAAGGATATTGTGAATTTTGATATTGATGGTTATGACTTGTTAGATTCTGTAGGTCTAAAAGATCATGTTAATTTTTTTCCATCACAATTATCTGGTGGAGAACAACAAAGAATATCTATTGCAAGAGCAATTGCTAAAAAGCCCAGTATACTTTTATGTGATGAACCCATTGGAGCTCTAGACTCACACACGGGTTCTTTAATACTAAACTTAATTCAAGAAATCAATAGTAATCTTAATACTACAGTTATTATAGTTACACATAATGCCGTTGTATCAGAAGCTGCAGATAAAGTTATTAAAATTAAAAATGGAACAATAGAAAATATTATTATTAATCAAAAGCCTAAAAAAATTTCTGAAATTGAACTATGAATCAATAAAATAAAAATTTTCTCCTATTTAATACTTTTTTTACTAAATATACAGTTAAAACGTGAAAACAATTCATTTTCATATGTAATTATCTTTTTTTCTTTAAATATAAATTAAAAATAGAATTGTATTATAAAAAAATAAAAAAAAGTTAAAGTGGAAGTTAAATTATTTGAAAAGATTAGATTCAGATAATTTTTCTTCGAAGTACTTGGTACGTTTATCCCATCTATGTTTTAAAATAACTGATACGATAACCATAATAATACCCAATATTAATAAGAATAAAAATGATGGGATATAATTAAATATTATTAATCCAAGTTGTGATTCTCGTACTATATTAATTCCATGTGTCATTGGTAAAAATGGATATATTATACCAAATATATTACTCATTATTTCTATTGGATAAATTCCACCTGAACCAGATATTTGGAACACTAATAGTAAAATGGCTATTCCTTTTCCTACATCTCCAAATAAAGATATTAATGAATACATAATAGTCATAAATACTATCGATACAAAGTAACATGAAAATATAAACAATATTGGATTTGATATATCTAGTCCTAATAAGAAACATCCTATTAAAGTTATAGTTGTTTGTAATATTGCCATGATATTAAACAATACTGTTTTACCAAGATACATTTCATGTGGTCTAAATTTTGTTCCTACACTTGTTCCTGTTTTTAACATTACTGTGGTAATAAGTGCTCCAACCCACATAGATAATACTATGTAAAATGGAGATACTTGTGAAGCATAATTATTTGTTGGGAATTCTTCATGTCTTCTAAGTATTACTGGTGAGTAGAAATAATCACCTACTTCTTCTTGATTTAAATCCGTGATTGCAGATAATTGTTCAGCTGCAAATCCTATTTCATCTGATGCATTTCTTAATGCTGAAGCTGAAGAATAACCTAATAGTTCAGCACCATCTGCTAATTGTACAGACCCATCAGCTAAAACATGTACACCATTTGATAACTCATTAGCACCACTAGCCAATTGACTGGAACCATCTGCTAATTGATTAGCACCACTTGATAACTCATTAGCACCACTAGCCACACTACTTGAACCATTAGCTACAAGGTGTGCTCCATTATTTAAATCATTGAATTTATTATTGGTTTGATTGAGCTCTTGCTTGATTTTATAAAGTATTGTATGAATAGTTGAATTATCAGCACCATTACGTATTGCTTCTTTAAGTCTACCTATATCCTCAGAAACAGTACTTAAACTGTTTGTTAAATCCTGAGTTTTATTAGATATCATTAATGAATCATAAGCAATATCAAATGAACTATTAGTTAAATTATATGACTCATTAGCCAAACTAATAGCATTTCTAGCCAATACTTTAGAATCATTATTTAATATTCTTAATTCTTCTAAAATTTTTGAAGTATCAGAATCAAGCTTAGCAACATCATCTTCCATATTAGAAGTATCAGTTCCATTCTCAATAGCATCATAAATTTTTAAGTAAATATTATAAATTTCATTAGATTTATCTGCTATCTGTTGTGTTCCATCTGCTACCTGACTAGCACCACTAGCTACTTGATCTGCACCATTAGCTAACTTAACTGATCCAACAGACAATGAATTAGCACCACTAGAGACAGCATTAGCTCCAGCAGCCAACTGATTTGAACCACTTGAAAGCTTATTTGCTCCAGCAGTTAATTGATCTGCTCCTTGTGATACTTTATCAGCTCCAGCAGATAATTGGTCTGCACCAGAACTCATTTTATCAGCACCAGTAGCTAAACCAGTCTGTAATTCACCAAGTTTACCAACAGCAGCCTTATTAATAAATGAAACAATTTTTGCATTAAGTTTATTATAAACCGCTTTAGCAGCAGCATCAGTAAGTTTAGCTGCAACAGGATTAGATTTTTCATTCACAATATACTCTAATTCAGCTGATTGTGGATGATCACCAACTATCGAAACAACTGATTCACTAAAATTTTGAGGAATTATAATACCCGCATAATATGTACCATTATGAACACCATTTCGCAGATCTTCAGGTAAAACAAAAACCCACTCAAAATCATGATTATCCTTTAATGAAAGTACAAATTCATCACCTACATTAATCATTTCACCATCATATGATGTTCCTAAATCTTCGTTAGCTATAGCAAACTGAACATGATTTGTATTTTCATATGGATCCCAACATGCATATATATTAACTAATCCATATAATGATGGTAAAATAATTATTGCAAGTAATACCATTATAATAATAGGATTTCTAAAAGCAGATTGAAAATCTGTTCTAATTATTTCTAAAATATTATTTTTTGATTCTTCCCTTTTTTGAGAAAAATTAGCTCTATTTAATTTAGTACTTCGATCATCTTCATTTTTTCTAAGATCTAATTTTTTCATCATCCACCTCTCTATTATAAATTCATGAATAAAAATAAATTTAGAATTTATTCATCATTATATTATTATATTTTTATTGATTAAAGTATAAAAAGGATATACTAATTAACTATAAATTTTACCATCAATCAGAGCAAAATAAATTAATACAAACAATAAAAAGGATAATTATTAAGAAACTCTAAAAAAATGATTTAATAAATTAATTTGTATTGCTTTGATATTTTATTACTGGATCTTTATTTAATGTATATATTACTAATTTTTGAGCATTTAAGTCATGATCATATAGTTTAACTGCATTTATTTGACTGTTAAAGTAAGTTTTATAGTAATATATTCCTTTATTTGTATTCATGCATGATGAGTAGATTGTGTATTCATATTGATTTGGAGCTACTTCACAACAACCTTTTTGTTGAGCTACACTGTCGAGAATATGAAAAAATTGATACACATTCATTTCTTCAGTGTTTTCTGTTAATATATTCTGAAGAGTGAATGCTACTTTAACAAATCTTGACATAGAAGATAAGTCTCCAGGTAATCCTATACCTCCCATACCTCTAGAGTAAGTATCTAATTGAATATTATCACTAAAAGTATTTTTGGGTGTTTTAGTAGATAAATGTCTATAATTATTCAGATTAAATAATTGTTTATCAAAGGAAGGAGCATTAGTCATTACACAACAATCATTTTGATAAACTTTTAATCCATCAGCTTCAGATTCTATTACAATAGATTTATCTTTATCTGAAATCATCCAATGTAATGGAGATAATGGTAAATCTTTATTGAAATTTATATCTACTAAATTAATATTTTCAATCAGTTCAACTGCTTCGTTTACAGTTTCACATTGACTTAATATCCATGGAATAAATTCAAATGGTGTAATATTATCCTTATTTTGATTAAATTGTTTATATTCAGCATCAGGATAATTTAATCCAGCCATACTTAATCCTTTTTCATTACAGGCATCATAATACAATGGATAATTATCTACAACAAATGCCATTCCAATAATAGCATAGTGTGAATTAATATCTTCTATTTTTCTGAATTTAAATGAATAGTTACGTGGAGTTATAACAACAGTTTCATTATAAGAATATTCTAAATCTAAATTTCTTCCAAAATAATGATCTTCTGCTAAAAAACTAGCTGCTGTACACATGAAATTTCATCTCATAATATTTTTAAAAATAATAATTATTATATAATTAATATTATAATTAATTTCTTATATAAAACTGAATTGTTTGATTTTTTTTTTGATAAAAAAAATCTAAACTCATTTTACAAGGATATTATCAATTATCTAACATGAAAGAAATTTATCTTGAAATAGTATAATATTGAAAAATACAACAAAATAATTAATAGTATAAAAAATATATCACTAATCAGTAATAATTATCAACCAAGTGTTTTACGGTGATAATATATTATTTATACTTCATTTGAAGTATTAGAGTAAAAAAAATAATGATTGAGTAATATTTTTTTTAATGAAATATATCCTGCTTAATTTAGGATAATAATGAAAAAAAAATCTAAAATCTTATTTAAAACTATCTTTATAAGTATTACTCATAAATTACTAAAAAAATGGCTTCAAAGCCATAATTATTATGAAATAGATTATAAGATGATGTTAAAATGGGAATTAATAAAAAAATTTGTTTATTTATATTTTTATTTTCTATAATAATTTTAACTACATCAGTTATTTCTGCAACAGATGTTAATGATACCAATTATTATGATGATAATTCATGTAATGATATAACATCTAATCAAATAGAAAAATCAGTAAATATCAATAAACAAATAGAACAAACAGATAATAAAGATTTAAACTTAGATTACAAAAAAATAGATAATAAAGATTTAAAATCAAAATTAAGTAGCTCCAAGACAACAGTTTCTTTACAAAGTCAAAGCACTGTTTTTTCTGGAGAAAATACTATTATTAAAGTTAATGTTACATCTAATACACCTGTAACAAATGGTAGAGTTTCTATTGGATTTAATAATAAGTGGATTGGATCACCAGGTATTAATAATGGTCTTGCTTCAATGTCATATAAAATACCTGATGAATATAATGGTACATATATTATCTCTATGACTTACATAGACTCTAATAATAAAAAAATTACTACAACTACTAAAAATATTAGTGTTTTAAAACCAACTAACAAAAT
>AUXO016828005.1_pt1 | contig 10964 bp, 14 predicted proteins | sample 768731 | NCBI WGS metagenome assembly AUXO01 (sample SAMN02715735, study PRJNA202380) | gut metagenome | biome: sheep rumen | host: Ovis aries | place: New Zealand: Palmerston North
GAAAAATCTTGAATAATGCAAGCAACGTATTTGTACTCACGCCACAAATACACTTATGGATGGGACAGTCCCAAACCCTAATTTTATTTTTAAGAAAGCGAGGTGAAAAATTTTGAGAAATAGAAATATAAAAATCAATATATTTTTAAATGCAAATGAGAAAAAAATTTTTGATGAGAAAGTCAAAAAGTCAGGACTTAATAAATCTGAATTTTTTAGAAAAATTATTTTAGATTATAAGTTAAAGGAACAACCTGATGAAAGATTTTATGAAATACTTTCACAGCTTCGAGGTATGGCAAACAATTTAAATCAAATGGCAAGAGTTTATAACAGATATAATGGGAGTGTTAGAGATGATAAAATCATTCCATTGCTAAATCAAATACAAGATTTAGTTTTAAGTTTACAAGAAGTTTATATTATTCCTCAAAAGAAAGGAGCGACCTATGGCAACAACAAAACTATGGAAATTCAAAAGTAGATTAGATAGATTAATTGACTATGCTATAAATGGAGAAAAGACAGAAAATAAATTGTATGTATCAGGTATAAATTGTATGCCTGATACTGCTTTTTATGAAATGCAAAATGTTAAGAAACAATTTTTCAAAACCAAAGGAATAGAATGTTTTCATGGCTACCAATCTTTTGCTACAGGAGAAGTCACTCCAGAACAAGCTCATAAAATTGGTGTTGAACTTGCAAGAGAAGTATGGTGAGATAAATTTCAAGTAATTGTTTCAACACATTTAAATACAGATAACATACACAACCATTTCGTGCTAAATTCTGTATCTTTTGTTGATGGTAAAAGATTCTGTAATACTAAAAAAGATTATGCTTTAATGAGAATTACATCTGATAAACTTTGTGAAGAATATGGATTAAGTGTTTTGAAGAAAGAAGATAAATACAACAAATATGCTTCAAGTAGTTTATATAAAGAACTTATGAAAGATTCAATTGATTATGCAATAGCAAATGCAAGAGATTATAACGAATTTATTAAAATATTACAAGATTTAGATTATATAGTTACTGATAGAAATGATACTTTATCTATAAGGCGTGAACCATATAAACGAAATACTAGAATTGAAAGACAATTTGGAAATGAATATTCAAAAGAAAATATTTTTAAAAGAATATTAGAAACACAACCTGAATATCCCTATTCCCCTGATCCATATTTACTAATAAATAGAAGTTATAATAGATACAATGAACACAAAAAGCAAAGTTATGCCCTAAAAGGCTCTATAAGATGGCTAATATTCTATTATGAAAAACTTTTCGGTATAAATACAGAAAAAGTCTCAAAATCGAATTACGCAAAACTTACGCCATATTTAATACAAGAAATAAAGAAAATGGACGAGTTTTCTAAACAGGCTGAATTTCTAGTTAAATATAATATCGAAACTGATGAACAATTATTAGATTTTAAAAAGTCTACTTATGATAAACTTGCTCCATTAACAAGTGAAAGAGAAAACTTATGGAGAAAGCATAAACGAGCTAAAACAGAAGATGAAAAAGCTAAAATTGAAAGTCAAATTGTAGAAATCTCTAAAAAGATCACTCCTATATTAGAAGATATTAAACATTGTCATAATATTATAGATAGAATGGAGACTATACAGAAATATGAACTTCATCAGAAATTAGAAAAAGATACGCAAGAATTTAAAAATAAGCAAAAAGATAGCAAAACAAGAATAAGATAATTAATTTTATAACTAGATAGTATAATTTTTGAAATTTTTCTCATAATATAAGTTGTTGAATCAACAATATTATATATCATTTAAAATATTAAAATAAATATATAATATTATATAATAGGAGATAGTATTGTGAGAAAATATAATGGATTATCCAATGTTACAGGTCAGCTAATAGAAAAAGCCCTTAAGAATAAAAAAATGACACAAGAAACCTTATGTAAAAAATTACAATTATATGGTATAAATATTGATAGATTTCATCTTTATAGAATTATGACAAATGCTGTCATAGTAAAAGATTTTGAATTAATCGCAATTTGCAAAATTTTAGATATAGATTACGAAGATATAAAAAATACTGTTAAAGATTAAAAAAGCTACCTAATACAGGTAGCTTTTTTGAAAGGATAATTGCAAAATAATTAATTAATTTCAAGTATCTGAATCTTAACTTTATTGCCATTTGCAATTCTGCATTCTCCTAAAAATCCAACTTCTTTTTGGAAAATTGTTTTTCCAATAGGAGAATTTAAAGTAACTGTTGCTTCTTCACTCGATGGTAATGCCTGCAACCTATATTCTGTTTCAAATACATCATCATCCCCATAGTCCAATTTAAGCTTTACCAAATCACCTACTTGAACAATCTGTTTGCTTTTATTTTCAACAGTTTCTACGATAGTTACATCTCTTAACTGAGCTGATAAATCTCTAATGTTCTTTATAACAGCTCTTTCTTGAATTTCAGCTTGTTCAAATCCAAAGTTGTCATGTCGGTCATCACCATCAGACTGTGAAATCTGCAAACCTTTTTCTTTTCTTATCTCTTTCAGTTTTTCATTTAGCCTTTCAAGTTCCTTCTCTTTCTGCCGGTAAGCTTCTTTTGTCAATAACATATAGTTACCTTCCTTTCATTTTATATATAATACTTAAAGTATTAACAGTAAAAATGGTATATGCTTATGTTTTTATCTAGTAGTTTCCATGATACTTTTTTGCTCTTGCATTTTATTTTTAATATTTAAAATGCCAAAATCATTTATCGACAATGTAGCTGTCTCCACAGCTTTTTTTAGTGCCAGTTCATTTGAATATCCATTTGCAACTAAATTCATAAAAACACCATTTAAGCAATCTCCTGCACCTGTCTTATCTACTACTTCTTCAATAACATTAGCAGAAAACTTCTTCGCTCCATTGTTATCTAACAATATACAACCAGTCTTTCCTAATTTTATTATCTTTACATCAGCTTTACAATGTAAAAGTTTTGAAAATTCTTTATCTATAAAAGCAATATCTGCTAAATTAAATACATCTATTGTTTCTTTTAAATCTACATATCCTTCAAATGTATCTACTCCTATTACTGCATTTGGGTTAGAAATTCTTAATTTTTCTATCAGTTGTTTTTGTTTGCTTGGAAGCATAGTAGAAACATAAAAATATTTTGCATTCAAAAAAACTTCTGGAATATCTTCAAACTTCGCTGTTAAATTCTCATTATATTCTGCAGTAGTTTCTCTTGCTTGCCTATCTTTTGTTCTTAAAATATTGTAAAATCTTGATGTTTTCTCTCCTTTTTGTATATGAAATCCTTTTAGATCTATATTAAATTCCTGCAATTTATCCAACTCAAAGTCTTCCCCTGCATTGCTAACTAATCCAACTCTAAAAAATACACTTGCTGGTATACTAGCATATATACTTGATCCTCCAAAATTAGTTTTTATCATAGTATTTCCATCATCGTAATAAAACTTATTTGTATCATATGCGGAATCTCCTATGATAACTAAATTCGGTATTACATTATCTAATTTCATTCTTTATATCTTTCTCCATCTATATATAATTCATCCGCTCCGCTTAATTTATATGTTTTTATAGCATCTTCCGGAGTATCAACAATTGGTTCACTAGCAACATTAAAAGATGTATTCATTAAAATTGGCACTTTTCCTAAATCCTTTAATTTAATTAATATATCATATATAATTGGATTATCTTTTTTGGATACTGTTTGAACTCTTGTAGTTCCATCAAAATGAACTATTGCTGGAGCTTTTTCTTTTGTAACTTTTTTTGCTTTTGCACAAAAAGTCATATATGGCGATGAATAATTTTGTTCGAAATATTCAGAAATATATTCTTCTGGAATCATAGCCGCAACAGGTCTATAAGGTTCTCTCTTTTTTATCTTTTCACTAATTTTAACTCTCATCTCAACACTGTCTGGAATCCCTATAAAACTTCTATGTCCCAAAGCTCTTGCACCTATTTCACTTCTTCCTTGAAACCAGGCTATAACTTTATGATTTAAAATATCCTCTATAACTTTTTCATCATAACTATTAACTTCGTCTTTTCCTCTTCCTAAAAAAGGATAATTAACTTTTATATTTGGATATCTATATAAAATAGCACCTAAGGATTGTCCACCATCAGTTGATATTGGACTCACATATACCTTATCAAAGATGTTTTCGTCCAATAATTTTGAATTTAAAGAAATATTTAAAGAACAACCTCCAGACATACATATATTTTTTGAAAATTTGCTATGTTTTCTTAATTTTTCCACATTAGTATCTACCCAATAATTATGTGCAGTATATGCTATATTTTGTTTATTCTCATCTTCCCAAGCTTTGTCATAATAGTCTTCTAAATTAAATAATGGTAATAAATGTTTACATCCATTAACATATAGCTGATTAATTTTATTTTCATTTTTTTTGATAATATTCATTATGTTATTATCATACTTTCCTAATGAACTTAATCCCATAAATTTACCAACGGCTGATGTATGTGCTCTATCAAAATCAGGGTCAAGAATTAGTTGAGCCATAGTTCCATAAAATTGACCAGTACAATTCGAATTGTTTAAATCTTCTGCAAGCCATATCTTATTGCCTTCTTTATAATACACTTTTGTAGTTCCTTCTTCACTACCTCCATCTGAGATAAAAATAACACATTTTTCAATCTTTTCAGGAAGCACAACACCTATATGATTTTCATGATGATTACTTAATATCGCATTAAACTCTTTGCCTAAAATACATACTTTATTTCCATTATATAAATTTTGCCATTCTGTTACTAATACTTCATTTACATCATCTATTGTCTTTCCTATATAGTCAAGTCCAATATTAACTAAATAGTCAACTTCTTCTAAATTTTCAAATTTTTTGTGTTTTTCTCTAAAAATTCTTTCAGCTTCTAAGTGAATAAGAACTTCTTTTTCGTTTGCAATAGTTATGCATGAATCATGAAAACAAAACGAAATAGATAAAATTAGTTTTTCATCTTTCATTAATTAATACCTCCTGATTTCTTTTTATAACCTTTTCTTCTATCTCTTGTATTATATTCTCTATACTTTTTCTCTCTGTATTAATTACAATATAAGGCATCTTGAATTTTTTTGCAAACTTTATCATTTTATTATATTCATCAGTAATAATACTTTTATCTCTTAAATCTTTATCTTCTTTATTTCTATTATATATTCGCTCTAATCTAACCTCTGGAGAAGCATATAAAATCACACTCATATCCGGAATACCTATTAATTCTATTAGAGTTTGATATATTTTTATATTTTCTCTTGTTCCATTTTGTTGAAAATTTGATAGTATATGCCTATCTACAATTATATCTTTGTCTTTTACTTGTGTAGCTGTATATATATTTCCTAATGAACATAACCATGCTCTTATGATATCATTTCCACTTCTTAGAAATATTTCATCTTCTTTTGATTGAAACATCTTATAATATGAACTATCTTTATCAGTAATTCCAAATAATTGATGTATTGCATTTCCTATATATGTATAATTATTTCTTTTAGCTAATTCTTGTGCTATTGTTGTTTTTCCTACTCCGTCCATTCCTTCTATTGCTATTTTCATTTTAACCTCCTAAAATTTTACCAATATTTTATTCTTCCGTTTTTTATAATATCATTAGTTATTTTAGGAAATCATTATTACAAATTTACATATTCAAGTTCAAATATGCATACTTACTGTCTTCAAATTTTTTTATATCTTCTATAATCATTTTTGCTTTTTCTGAAATATCACTTATTCTTTTTACTGCTCCTTCTTTATCTATTACTAACGGATTTGTATATCTTTTTTTTGCTTTAATAGAAATACAGTATTTATCTTTAACTACTATATCGCTTCTTCCTACTTCTGTACTATTTGAAAAGATTTCAAATGCTTTACGAATTTTCTCGTTAGGACAATTTTTTATTTTATCAACTATTTCTTTTTCGGAATATTCATATAAATCTTTCTCCGTAATATATTCTTCTTCTGCCATCTTTTTTAAGATGTCTGTCCAAAATTGCATTATCATATTATTTTCACTATTTCCAGAAAATAAATGCCACATTATACTAGCTCTTTTCAAGTATTCTTCTGCTATGTCTAAACTTTTGAATCCAATTTCATCTTCTTTTTCTTCATTTTTTAAAACTGTTAAATCATTATATATTCTGTCTATTGACTCTATCGAAAAGGCATCCTGCGTTACTAAACCATCGCTTAATGTATATTCTAATCTATCCGCTGCAAGCCTTGGGCTATTATTATCAGCAATTGGATAAATGTGATAATCTACTATTTCTTCTAATGCTATATTATCTCTATTTAATAAATTCATTATTTCTTTTGATTCTTTTATAACCATTTCAGTTAGTTCTTCTGTTGACTCTTGTTTTTCATAGTCCCCATGTAAATAATCAACAACATGGCTAAAAGACGGTGTTGCTATATCATGATATAATCCAGCAATTGTTTGTTTCTTATCCTTGGTAAAATTCCATACAATTAATGCAACCCCAAGACTATGTTCATATCTTGTGTGAAAAAAATTATATGGAATTAACTTTGTATGTTCACAAGCTGATACCATACTTATTCCTTTTAATCTTTGCATTTCAGGCACATTAGCATATTCAATCAAGAAATCAGGAATCTCTTTCGACAATATTTTTAAATAATTTTTTATTTCTTCATTTTCAACCCCTAAATCCATAAAAAAACTCCTTTACTATAATTTTTACCTAATATATTATATATTACATTAAATTGAATTTCAAGCAAAACACTAACAAAGTATTTTGCCTGAAATCCATTAGATTCTAAAAGTAAATACATCTTAAATGTTTATTGCAAAGTTCACTAGATACCTTTCTCTGTGCTAGTTTCATTTTTAATTGTAAAACATCTAAGTTGTTATCCTGAATTTCCTCCCAAAAGTCGATATAGTCTTGACTTAATCTGCAGAGAGGAAATGTTGCATCGTGATTCACATACAGATCGTGATTTTCTCTACAATAGCCAATAGGAGAATCTGAAATAATTGCTTTTGAACAGGTACATTGTGTTAAAAGAACCTGATGTTCTTCTTTTTCATAACACTCTGTCCTATCTTGTGTTGGAATATATATATATCCCAAATCTGTCAATTGCTCTCTTAATGTTTCCATTGTTACGCAATCTTCTTGATTATTAGGAAATAATTCTGTACACTTTATAGAAGCATTTATTGTTTTAGCATAATAAATCAAATCTTTCAATTCCTCAATGCTCCAATTGTTTTGCTTACAAGGTGTTACATTTAACCTAATAGCCAAATTAGGGTATAAAGCTCTTACTGTTTGCAGATTATTCTTAACAACACACAGTTTTTCCGCTTCTCTTCCTATAATCTTGCCATACATCTCTTGATTCATTGTATGAATAGAAACATTAATTCTTTCAATGTACTTCACAATTGGTAAATGCAGATGAAGTAAAGATCCATTTGTGACAACTGTTATTTTTGCACCTTCTTCATAGAGTTTTTCCACAAGTGTGTCAACACCTCGGAATATAAATGGCTCTCCTCCAGATAATGTAACACCATTCCACTTTTCAATATCTGAATACATTTTGAATAATGTCACATAATTATCAACACTTAATTCGTGTTTCCGAAAAGCTACACCAACTCCCTCCGAATGACAAAAATAGCAATTGTAGTTACACATGTTAGTTAATAAAAATCTAATATCTTTTTTCATAACTCTACCTCCTACAATTGTTTAAAGGTATTGTGAAAAGAAGTATTTACTTTTTTAGATATTAAAATTATATCACTTTTTCGCTACGTTGTCAACATAACAACATAGCAATTTCAAGCATTTTACAACGCAAATTTGATTTTCAAACATTTTTATGATATAATTATGTAAATCTTATAGGAGGTGCTTTATATGATTAATATTTATGATTGGTCATACGAAGTTGACAAAAATCTTGTGCGGATTGAGTTTTCTGGTCCTATAAAAACAAAACTTCAATCTGCTATAAAGAAATTCAATGGTCAACCGATGCCAGTAAAAACGCAACCCAACGAGTTTATTATAAAGTTCAAAAACACAAAAGTAGTTGATGATTTTATTAAATTCACTCTCGAGTATTATCCTAATTATTTTCGTTTGAATAATCAATGGGATATTACTAGGAGTTCCGAAAGTATAATTTCATTTACTGCAATGAAAGAAAGTACAAACTCAATTTCTGATTTATCTAAAATATTAAATTCATTTCTTGCTGATTGTGATATTATCTCTAATCTTACAAAAAATGAATTGATTGATATTCAGATAAATGTGGATGCAACTATCTGTTATATTACTTTTAACGTTAAGTTTGCAACTGACATTGAAGCCAAAGATTTCTTAAAGGATTTTAGCAAATTCAAAGCATAACCTTTTGTTCTAACTAGAACAAAAAAATGTCTGATTATATTATATATATCAGGCATTTTTTATTATATCTCTTACTTATATTATGATATTTATTTAAATAAATGAGCTATTCCAGAAATTACATAAGGCGTAATAACTCCTAGTACAAAAAAAATAATATTTTGTACTATTTCAATTTTATGTTCTTCCCAAAATTTATTATTTATATATGGTTTTGTTCTCCTTAGTATTTTATATATATCCAATACTATTAATAATGCAAGTATAGAAAAAACTATAATGGCTGCTATTTTGCCTATATTTGAAGTTAACTTTTCACTTCCAATCAAAAGCAATGTAATAAGTGATATCCCCCAAAATATAAGCCATAAAATAAATGTCTTTTGAAAAATAAAATTTTTAATTAAATTAGTATTAAAATGCTTTTGTAATATAAATCTTATTGCATTTGTAACATTGTTTTCTTCATTGTAATCCAAAATCCAGCAATAATCATATACATCATATTTTAATTTTATTATTGACTTTTTGTATAAAAAATCAACTTCTATACTGTCAATTTTTTTTAATTTTCTAACACATTCCAATAATTCTGGTATACTATTGAATTCTTCATCATATCTTTTTTTTAAGTTTTTATTTTTTTCTGTAAAACTTATACATATTTTAGTTTCATCAACATTTTCAACTGTTTGTAATTCTTCAAATAGTTTTTTAAAAGACTTAAAATTCAATGCTTTATTTGAATAACTTATACTATTATATGCCATATTTCCTCCATTTTTATTCCTTATTCTTCGCTCTGCTCTTATAAACATTAGCCTGATTTCTACATTGTGGACTACAGTATTCCGCTTTCAAGTTCTGAGATGAAAAAGGTTTACCACAATGTTTACACATTTTAACTGTTTTTCTATCTGTTGTTTCATTTAATGCAAACATAGTATCAATAGCCAATTTTAAAGAATTAAAATTCCACTCTAATACTGGTGGCTGGTTTTCATTCGTTCCCATAAGTACTTTACAAGCAATTTTTGACGGATTAAATTTCTTTATTCTATTTTCATATACTTGCTTTGTATATGCGTTTTCCACCTTATTATAATTCTCTATTGCTTCAAAAACTTGGTATAATGTTCTTGCATAATCCATTATCCAAACTAAACATTCTGAATATGCTCTTGAAAATACTACTGCATACTCTGCTGGTCTATCTATCATTGTAAGTGGATTAACTTCATTTTCTGATGACAATTCTAAAATTTCTCCTCTTGCATTTTTTTTCATAACTATTTTTTGTTTCTTTTTACACTTTAAAAATAGTTCTATATAATCATATGCAGACATTGTTTCTTGATTTATAACTATATTTTCTTTTGGTAAATACACCTTATTTTGTGCTACAATATCGCTATTAATAGGTAAATAGGTTAATTCTCCTAATAAACCATATTTCTTTACAAATTCCATTATTGCATCGTTACTAGATGATATATCATTCTTTTCTATGTATCTTCCTATCATTAAAATATCAACAAGTATTTCATCCGCTACATCAAACGGATCATACATTGCAACTTTTGAATTTTCTTTGGGTGTTATATAATGTTTATCCTCTACTTCTACCGTTTCATAATCACTATATTTGAACCAAAAAGTTCTAAAATTTCCTTCATTATTCTTCTTCATTTTCACTCTCCTAAAATTTTTTTAAAAAAATTTGTTGTAATACTTGACAAACGCGAAATATTACTTTATAATGTAATTAGTAGTTAATAATATCTATTACATTTAATAACTATTAACTGTAATTAAGTTATTACTATTATATAATCTTTATAGAAAATAGTCAAGTTTTGTTTGAAGATTTTTCTAAAAGTCCTTAGGCTCTTTGTATTTAAAAATTGACAAACAAAAATACAACCAAGAAAGGAGAGATTTATTTGGATAAGAAAGAGCAGATTTTAGATTTATATTTCAATAACCATCTACAACAGACAGAGATTTCAAATCAATTACAAGTGTCGCAACAATATATTTCTAAAATTGTAAAGAAAGATGAAAGATATAAACAGGAAAAAGATTATAGGAAATCACAAAATGCTGAAAAAAGAAAAATTTATCAAATGGAATATCAAAAGAATTATATTAGAAAAAAAGATAATGATATCGCATTTGAGGCACTTCAAGCACAATTAGCACAAGATGCAAGATTACTTTCCTATAGAGCTAATAATCTTTCTACTTATGCCTTAAAGAGAGCTAATTCTAGTATTTACGAATATGACAAAAATAGAAATCAATATATTATGCTAAAAGGTATTAAAGCATCTATTGATTTACCTAGAAGAATTAAAGCTAGTATTTATTAAAAAGAAAAACAAGTAAAGAGTTTAACCTCTAACTCGCAATAAGCGATACATATATAGCAAAGACGCTATTGTGAATTTTTT
>AUXO012686761.1_pt1 | contig 10963 bp, 4 predicted proteins | sample 768731 | NCBI WGS metagenome assembly AUXO01 (sample SAMN02715735, study PRJNA202380) | gut metagenome | biome: sheep rumen | host: Ovis aries | place: New Zealand: Palmerston North
TAAAAGATTGGATAGTTGCACTTATAATATTAATGACAATGCAATATTTTATGGCAATAATATTACATGTTGGAACTATAACAACAAATTTATGCCAAAATGTATTAGATTCTATCGTTGATGATAGTGATGAATATAAAATAGAAGAAAAAATGTTAAATCAAGCAATGGATAGCACCAATAAAGGTTGGAGTTTAGTAATACCTACATTATTATATTGGATATTAACATATTATCAAGTTAAGTTCTTATTAATGTATTTTAGTAGGTTGGTAACAATGGCATTTTTAGTAACTATAGCTCCGTTTGTAACAGTCTCCTATTCATTAGATAAGGCAGGAGATGGACAGGCTCAGGCATTAAAAACTTGGCTTTCAGAGTTTGCAATGGGAGTTATGATTCAGCCATTACATGCATTTATATATATGATATTTATGGTTATGGCATCAAAAATTATGAATGCAGCACCAATATTGTCAATAGTATTTATTAATTATCTAGATAAAGCTGAAAAGATAGTAAGAAGTATATTCAGATTAGAAAATGGTATAGTAATAGCTGGAATGAAAGAAGTTCAAGTAAAAGCACCATCAAAAGAAAAAGAAGAATAAAATTTTATGAATTAAGAAAGGAGGTAGCAAATGAAAAAATTATTAAAAAATATAACAGTTATAATAGTAGTAATAATGGTTTTGCTATCTTCTTTTGCGACTAAGCCAGTTTTGGCAACAGAAACAGATTTGCCAAGCTATGAAGGACTACCTGAAGGCGGAAGATATGGGGTTGTAAACATAACAGGATGGTTCATTAATTCATTAAAAGATATTTTTAATTGGTTTGTTGGTATTTCTACGTACTTGATAAAAGCAGTATTCTTAGGTTGGGCAAATGTAATTGAAAAAGCTCTAACTGCTTTAGTAACTGTAGGAACAGATTCAGCAGTGGAGGGAAGTTTAACTATAGAAAAAATAGTTAGTAATCAAGTCCCAATATTAGATGTTAACTTTTTTGATTTTACTCATGCTGGTGGGCAGGAATTGACACAACTTACTGGAGCAGATCATGATAATACAATATTTGTCATTAGACAAAGTATTGCACAGTTTTATTTTATAATAAGAAATCTTACAATTGGTGGAATGCTTATTACTTTAATATATGTAGGAATTAGAATGGCAATTTCTAGTATAGCAGAAGCTAAAGCAAAGTATAAAGCTATGCTAATTGGCTGGGTAGAGAGTATGGTTCTTGTATTTACAATCCACTATATAATGGTATTTATAGTAAAGGCTAATGAATGGTTTATCAGTATTATATATACTACAGTAGGTGGAGAAGAAGCATTATATGATGTTATAAGAAACCAATCTTATGCTGTTCAATTTAATGTTGGTTGGCCAGCTACTATCATATATATAATATTAATTGCTTTATTAGTAAGATTTATAATAATATATTTCAAAAGATTCGTAAATGTTGCTATATTAACTTTCTTAGCGCCAGTTATAGCAATTGGATTTGCAATTGATAAAATAAAAGATGGAAAATCACAATCATTTAGTAAATGGTTAAAAGATTATACAACAAATGTATTTATACAATCGGTACATTGTTTACTATATTTTATGTTTATTAAGTTAGCATTTGATATGGCGGGACAATCTATATATGGAGTTATATTAGCGTTATTCTTGATTTTATGTATAAAACAAGGTGAAAATACATTTAAGAAAATATTCAACTTGGGAACAAATTCAGCAAAATTAGCTGGAATTGGTGAAGAAAAAGGTTCATTGAAAGGAACAATTGCTAAGTTTATGGCTATCTCAGGAGCAATAGATTTAAATAGAAAAATATTAGGAAAAGCTGCTACTCCATTTACCAAAGGATTTGATAAAGTAAAAAGCTCAATTAGAAGTAGTAGAGTAAATAATATAAGACAAGCTTTAGATAATGCTATTACATTAGGTGAAGATGTTATAAGATATAAACCTTCATTATTAAGTAAAACTAAAGATAAAAATGTAGGACAAATTATAGAAACAGGTAATGAACTTGGATATAGTACTCAAGATATGGCAGAATTAATACAATCCGAGTATGATGAAGAAGCAAATAAAAAAAGAGAACAAAGAAAAGAAAAATTCAAAAAAGGAAGAGAAACTGTTGGAAGTGTGTTTGGATTAGCAACTTCGGCAGCACTATTCCCTAATGATCCTATTGCAGCAATACAGGTTTATAGTAAGTATTCGAAAAAACTTAAAAAGAATATTAATGGGTTTAAAAAGACTGAATTTAAGTATTCAGGAAGTATAAGTCAAGAATTAAAAAATGCTTCAAAATATTGGGGAGCAAATGCAGGTATAGCTTTAAGTATTCCAGCAATGACTGCATCACCATTATTAGGAAGTATAGCATTCATAAAGTTCCTTAATATGAGAAGTAAAGTTATTGAAGGATATAAGACAAATAATGGAAGGTATGTAGGAGATAAAAGTAAAATAGAAAGAGCTAAGAAATTTGCTTCAAGCTATGGAAACTTCAATACATTATATACTGTGCCAATGATTAAGCAGTTAGCACAAAATATTGATGAAGAAAGAGGAGATAAGCTTATTCATGATATAAGTGCAGAATATAGATTATCAAATAAAATGCTTGAAGATATGACACAAGCAGAATATGATAATTTGGTAAATAATTATGGAATTGATCCAAACTATTTAGATGAATTAATAAAACGAGCAAAAAAGAATGTTTCTGAAAATTCAATTGAAAAATCAATTGAAAAAGTTAATACAAATCATACAGTTAAAGATAGAACAAATATATCTAGTTTTGAAGAATTTAATAATTCATATAGAGCTAAATATTTAACAATTGATATAGATAGAACAGAAAATATGCGTAATTCAACAAAAGGAAATGATATAGTTGTTAAAGCAAATAATATAGCAAGTGTTGAAGATTTTGCTGAAGCTGTTATGGATTTAAAAATGCATGCAATAACTGGAAAAACACTTTCAGTACATGCAGAATTTGGAGGAGTAGAATTTTCTGCTAATTCATTTACAAATGTTGATCAATTGGTTGAAGCAATCAGAAATGATCCAAATGTTGATAAAAATAAACTAAGAAATGAACCTCAAAACAAATCTGAACAATCTAATATGGATTTAGCAGATGTTAAAAATGTAATTAAAGAAGTAGCTAAAGGTTCAAGTAATATTAAAGAAGATAAATTAGAAGAAAATTTCACAGAAATAATAAAAGAAAAGATAAGTAAAGAAACAGGAGTAGATAAAGCAAATATTACAAGTTCTGATATAAATTCAGAAATTGCAAGAATGTCAAAAGACAGCGTAACAGATGCAATTGCTATTGCAGGAACAAAGAATAGTTCTACAATGGAAGAAAATACATCACCTGAATTCAAGAAGTTACTAACACTTATTGAAAAAGAGAAATTTAACGATTATGTAATAAGACAAATATCTTATGATAGAAATCAAGCAAAAGATGTAGCAGAGAGAATAAGAAAAAATAAAGCGAAAGGAGTAAAGTAACATGAAAAAGTTTAAAAGTTTTATAATAATAACATTTATATTTTCAATAATTGTTGGTTATATACTTCCAATTAAAGTATATGCTGAAGGTGACGGAACTGATTCTACAGAGCCTACAATTGATGAAGCAGAGTTTAATAATTTTTCAAGTTTTTCGGATCAAGGATTTGCTTCTTTAGATGGAATTGTTGGAGTCTTGACATGGCTTATTAGAGCACCTATAGCAGCATGTATATTAACGTCAGAAACAATAATAAGCCAAGTTATAATGGCAGGAGATGTAGAAGAAGCTGGATTTATAATAGATATGGAAGATATTATATTTTCAGGAGGAGCGACAGATACAGGAGTAACAAATGAAGTAAATATATTAGATGTAAATTTCTTTGATTTTTCTAATCCGGATTCAAGTATGAATAAGATAAAAGAAAATGTTGCTAAATGGTATTATATAATAAGAAATATAGCAATAGGTATTTCATTATTAGTATTAATATATTTAGGAATAAGAATGGCAATATCTTCTATAGCAGAAGATCAAGCTAAATATAAAACAATGTTTAAAGACTGGGTTGTAGGTTTAGTAATATTATTTACATTACATATAATTATGGCTGTATTAGTTAATTTGAATAGTCAACTAGTTGGTATAATAAGAAGAGCAGGAGGATTAGATGGTAATACACTAGGTGGATATGAAACAGTTCTTATGAAAAATATGTTCTCAGGTTCATTAGTTGTAGGTATGGGAAGCATATTTATTGTATTATTAATGTTAGGTATGAAAATTGCATTCTTCTGGATGTATTTAAAACGTTTATTTAATATAGGATTTTTAATTGTAATTTCACCATTAATAACTATAACATACTCAATAGATAAGATTGGTGATGGTAAATCACAAGCATTAGGAACATGGCTTAGAGAGTTCATATATAACTTATTAATACAACCATTCCATTGTATTATATATTTAATATTTGTAACTTCAGGATTAACAATGCTAGAAACAGGAACATTAAGAGGAATTATATTCTCATTAATGGCAATGTTATTCATATTTAAAGCTGAAGATATTGTTAAAACAATATTCGGATTTAGAGCAGGAAGCTTAAGCAAGTTAGCAGAAGCTGCAGCTGTAACTAACTTATTATCTGGTGATAAAGACAAAGGAGGCTCATCTTCAAGTCCAGCTAATGCTGCTGGAGAAGTATCAGGAGGAGAAGGTGGAGCTGGTTTTGAAACAACAGGTGGAAATGGAGTAAGAAGAGCAAATTCTACAGGAGCTCCTGGAACAGGCGGAACTGGAACAGGAAATGGAAGTGGATCCAGAGGAGCTGGAGGAACTGGAGCAGCTAATGGCTCTGGTGGAGCTGGAAGACAACAACCTAGAACAGCTACTGCAAGTAAAAAAGATAAATTTAGAAGTAAATTAAATCAAATTAAAAATAAACCAGGACAAGTACTTGGTGAAATGGCTGATGGTGGTAAATTAAGAATTAAATCATTGGCTAATAAAGCGGCAGAAAAATCATTTAAAGCTGCACCAGGAATTGCTGCTGGATTAGTTGGAGCAGGTATGTCTGGTAGTGCTATTACAGGATATGCTGTTGGTAAAAAAGTAAGTAAAAAAGCTAAATTCTCAAGAAATGTAGCAGAAGGTTTTGGAAATAAGAGTGCTGATTATGATGCACAAATTGCAGCTATCAAAGAGTCAAGCATGGAAGAAGCTTTAAAAGATCAAGAAGAAAGAGATCTTATTGCTAAAGCTAAAGATGCATATAACAATTATGCGGATTGGCATCCAGATGCTGATATGGATAGTGAAGCAGAAAGATTATTGTATGAAAATCCAGATGATATTCATGGAGATACTCAAGCTAGAGACTTAGCAAAGAGTTTGGAAGAATTAAATGATTTCTATGAAGAAGATAGCTTAGATGGATCAGAAAAGAAAGCTTTAGACCAATTAAAAGGAAATCCACAAATTGATTCAGCAATTGAAGAATTAATGGATCATCCAAATTATGCATTATCTTCAAAAACAAAATTGATGAATAATGCAGATAGATGGTTAGATCAAATGGATGCGGCTAAAACAAGTGGAAAAAATTATTTGAAGAGTGATGATTATAAAAAATTATCAGGAGAAGAGAAAAATTTAGCTAAAAAAATGTATGCTGAAAAGAAAGTATTAGAAACTCGTTATAACTCAAAGAGAATAGATAATCCAAACTTAACTTTAGATCAACAAAAACAATTAAGAGCTAAACAAGCAAAAGAAAGGGCAAATGATGAAATCAAAAAAATGATTTCAAGTAGTTATGATAAACATCAAGATATTAATTCATAAGAGATAAATGCTTAAAGGAGGTGAACATCCTATATGAGATTCTATGATGATGAAGATATAGATGACGATGAAAAAGAAAAAGAAGCTGAAGCTCGTCAACAAATGGAAGAAGAGGAAGAAGAATATAATGAATCTAGAAGAACTGAAAGAGTAGAAGTAGAAGAACCAGATGAAGATGCAGAAGAGGAAGAACAACAAGGCGGAAATGGTAGAAGAAGACATAAGAAGAAAAAAGAAGATAATGAGGATGATAATGATAAATCAGACTCAAATTCTAAAAATGAATCTGGAAAAGATAAAGAACAATCTGGTAAAGCAGATTCTAAAGCTGAAAGTAAATCTAAGTCTAAAAAAGAATCTGATTATGAAGATCAGACTAAATCTGGAAAAAAAGAACAATCTTCTGCCGAGTCTACAAGAAGACAACCAAAAGATAAGCCTCAAAACAAACCTAATGATAAGGCAAATAATAAACCAAAACCAGATAAGAGTAAAGCTGGTAAATCTGGTGATGCCGCTAAAAAAGGTGCAAAACAGGGCACACAAAGTGCTCAGACAGCAAGTAATGCATCAAATGCAAGTAAGGCTGCTAACGCAAGTAAAACAGCAGCAAATGCTGGTAAAGCAACTAAAAGTACAGGATTAATCGCAAAAATAGGTACAGTTGGTTTAGTAGTATTAATAGTTTTTCTAGTCTTAGGATTGCTATTTTTCTTCATAACTATGCCAGGTTTAGTAGTAGGGAAAATTACTAATGCTATAAACAAGTTTACTGATGGAATTAAAAACTTTCTTGATGGAAATGCTGTTGAAAGAAGTGTAACAAGAGGGGAGATTGTAAAGGCTGCTAATTATTTGGAATCTATGGGATATGACTTACAAGGATATGGATTTTTGGATGAAGAAGGAAAAGCAACTGCATCTGGTGTTGCAAAAGATGGCTTTGCAGCTAAATTACATACATTCTTCCTTGATAATGGTAGTGGTAAGAATGCTATTTCTCCGACACAAATAAATATAAGTGATTTTGACAAACAAAATTATAAAGAAAGATATAAAGAAGCTGTTAAAAATGGTGATGAAAATGCTAAAAACATAAAAGAAGTCACATTAGCAAAAGATATTTATGAATATGATGCAACTGGAGAACCAATTCTAGATGAAATTTTAGATTTAGATAGTGATTCTGATGTAAGAAGTAATATGCTGATGATAAAAAATTTAGATGGTGAAGTAGAATTTATAAAATCTAAATATTTATATATGTATATTATGGCAGCTAATAATTCATATTTTGTAAAAAATGATAATTTGGACCTTGGTTCTAGGATAAAAACACTTTACGATAATAGTGGACTACAAGAAAACGAAGGTGCAGGAATGATATATTTTACAGATGACGATGGTAAACTGATAAAAGATTACATAGAAGGATGGCCAGGAGATAGTAAATACGGATATTCAAACACTTTTGCCGATCCAGAGATTTTTCGGAATAGTTAATAGATACAGTATCGATAAAGAGAAAAAACAATTGAAAATATATAACTCTAATGATGGACTATTTAAAAATACATATTATATATATAATATGTCTGGCTGGATTGCACAATATGGAACTCCACTTCAATTATCATTAACAATGCATTTGTGTAGTATGGCACCGGATTTTGCACTTGAAATTGCTAAAAACGCAGTTGAAAATACAGAAATAGAAATAGGACTTGTTGAAATTCCGGATGTAGATATAACATTAAAATTTATGATTGATAAAGATAATGATGGAAAGCCTGAAGAATATCATTTAGAAAAAAAATTGGATATAAATAAACATATGACTGAAGATGAAGAAGAGGAAGATGGATATGACTCAGACGAGGAAGCTAATTCCGGTGAACAAAGTGATAGTGAAAGAGTAGGCGAAGGAGACGAAGTTGAAGATCAGTATAATAATCTAAATGAAGCATTAGCTGCATATAAAGAAAAAATGGATGAAATCACAGATAATGGTGCAAACAAGCAAGTAGCCGGAGGATTAGTATATACAGACGAGGAAGGAACCTATTCATTAGGTGGAATGGATTTCATTAATATATATTATGATGAAAGTTATAAAGATGGATATATAGCAGATGGACACGAAGTGGATAGTTATTATATTGCGTGTACCAATGAATATATAATGGAATTACAGGATATTCTATTAACTTATAAAAATGAATGGGATTCTGAACCTCTAGCCCAAAACGAGGATGGATTTAAATTAAATGAAGATAATGAAAATATAAGAAATATAGTTGAGAAATACTTCAAATTAGAAAATGTAGAAGAGACAATGTTTAATCATTTTTTTGAGAGTTTAGCATATCGTCAATATGCTGTAAATACACCTATTTCATGGGATAGTTTTACTTCAACCAGTACACATAGTGATGGACTTTATGAAAAGGAAGGAACATATTCTGATGGAACCCGATATAAGTATTCTGTTTTCGCATGGCCTGATGGACAGGGAATGTATGAGTATTTTTCTGATCCAGCTACTGATGGTTCAGATGGTTGGTATGTTAATACAGCTTACCAAAGAGGAGTTTATTATAGAGCTAATATGAGGTCTTGGTATGACATAATTTTCTTAGGAAAGAAGCCAGAGGTACGTACAACTTGGGTAGAAGATTTTATAGATTGGGTATCAGAGCATTTTCCAATTAGATTGTATTATAGATTAATAGATGAAAGTGGAAATGCATTAAATTTAAAAGAGTTAAATGGTGGTTCTTATTTAACAGGAAGTGATTATTTTTATACAACAGGAAGTCATTCATATTGGAAGGAAGGACAAGAAGATGGATGGTTTTGGAGAAAATCTATTCCTAAAAAACTCTATAATGCAGTAAAATGTGCAATAGATAAGCATGAGTTTGATGAAGAACAAGAAATAAGAGCTCAAGAACGTGAAAGGGATCGTGCAGAAAGAGAGGAAGAACGAGAAAGAGAAAGAGAAGAAGCAAGAGAAAGAGGAGAAGAAGATCCAGGACCATTGCCAGACGATCCAGAAGAAACACCAGAAGAATTTAATTATGAGTATATAACAGATCCTGGATTAGCAACAGAGCCTACTCCTCAAGAAGTACAAGACATATTTGATAAGGCATTTGGAGATTTAGGATTGAATATAAATGGTGTTAATACAAGAGGACTACATAAATATTTTCCTATTGTTTTAAAAGTAGTAGATCATTGGTTCGAAGAATTATATTATGATGAACCATGTTATAAATGGGAAGATAGCGCTGAAGGAACAGTTACTGATAGATATTTATATTATTCAGATGATTCAGATTATGATGGAGTAAAGCTTGCTTCTGAAGCTGAAATATTGTACATAGAAGAAAAAGCACCAGGAAAAATTGTTCAGCAACGAGAACCAAGAAAAGAAAAAGAAAGAGAATTTTTAAATGCATTAATAAATGGAGGAGAATACACAGATCATAAAGGAGTAATTCATAGTTATGACGGAGAATATTGGATTTATGATGGACATGGAAAATCTAAACAGAAAAAAAAGATAGATTTTTCTAACAATTCAGGAGTTGATGCTATTGCCATGCTAGAGCAAGTCCAAGGCGAAGATGCTCAACAAATAATAAGAATGTTTAAGATATTTATGAAAATGAATGGGGTAGAATTTAAAGATACTGATGAGACAAAATATAAATGGGATGTTTGTGGTAGAGTTTTAGATAAAGAAGAAAGTGCATTTGATGCAAGAGAAAATTTGCTTACAGATGATGAAGTGACTTTAAGATTAAGAGCAGATTTACCACCAACACAACATGGTTTCCAAACAAGTGTATATCATGATGGGGCTGATACTCCTGTAAGTGTAAGGTCACCTGTAAAAGGAAAAGTATCATATAGAAGTGATGATAGTATATGTATTACAATTGAGGATGATGAATATTCAGGAAAATATAATGATTGGACTATAATGATATGTGGATTTAAAGTAGGCCAAGATTTAGAAGTAGGAAAATCTGTAACTAAAAATGAAAAAATTGGTATTGTAAAAAAGAGAGACTTAGTAATGAATATGAGAGATGCCGAAGGAGCTTTGGTAAAAGATAAGCACACTAGTGAGACGGTTAAAGAAGCAAAAGATATATATGATGAACATAAAGGTGATGTAACAACTGCTAAAAACGGAAGAAGAAATGCTGAAGATATTAAGTGGGCTATAGATCATTGTGAATTATTTTCTACATCTTCTTGGAAAGATGATGATGGAATAGTAAGACAAAGTGAAATATCAAGAATAGGAAATGCAGATGGAGAATTTATTAAAGCACTTGTTGATATGCAAGAATATTATGGAATAGATCCTTTATGGGCATTAGCAGTAGCTCATGGAGAATCAAGTTGTGGAACAGCGTATAATTATTCACAACATAGATTGTTTAATATAGCTAGTTGGTCAGGAATGAGCGGCTCAACAGGTGAGGCGGGAGGATTTGCTACTTACGAAAGTGATAGAGAAGCAATACTTGATTTTGGTAGATATGCTTGTTATAGATTTGGACAAAGATTATCTACTGTTGATGACTATGAAGAATTTGCAGATCAAAAATTATTTGAAAATGCTAAAAAGAAATATTACCCATATTATTTACAACTAAAAACAGCATTAGCTAGTAAAGGAGTTTAGTATGAAGTTTGATAAAAATCAAAAGAGAATAATTATAGCTTTAGTGGTAGCATTTATATTATTTTTGATAATTAGATTAGTTACTGCAACTTCTGGAAAAAAAGAAGATGTGAATAACGAAAATAATGTTCAAACTTCATCTAATACTACCGATAAAGCTAAAAATGAAGCAAGGATAAAAAAATTAAAAAAAGTTGAAGAATCAGAAAGGATTCGTATATATTTAGGAGAATATTTTAAATTTTTAGAAAATAAAGATTATGAATCAGCGTATAACTTGTTATATGGAGATTTCAAAGATAAATATTTTCCAACTATTGAAAAATATAAAGAATATAT
>AUXO013141972.1_pt1 | contig 10962 bp, 10 predicted proteins | sample 768731 | NCBI WGS metagenome assembly AUXO01 (sample SAMN02715735, study PRJNA202380) | gut metagenome | biome: sheep rumen | host: Ovis aries | place: New Zealand: Palmerston North
GTTCGCGAAAAGGTTTCTAGAAAGTTTAAAACTATTAAACCTGCAGACATTCGTAATCGTATTGGTATTGTAGTATTCTTTAAAGATTTCAGTAACTGTAAGTTTAATTCACAGACTAAGGAAAAGATTACAAACTCACAGGGTGAGATTACAGACTTCTTAAAAAACAATAATATCGATTTGGATTCTTTCACAGATAAGATTATCAAGTCAAAACCAATTATTGAAAATATTACTGAGCTCTTTAAGTTGAAAGAGGAACTTGCAGCACGTAAAGCTGAAGATGCTCTCAATAAGACTAAAAAAGAAGTTGTAAGTGAAAAATATTTTCCACCTGTATCTAGATCCGGTCAGAAGTATTTAATGATCACCGAAGGTCAGTCAGCGTTCTCAGGTATTAGTCCAATTCTAGGTCGTAAGGGTATTGGTTATTACATGCTTCAAGGTAAACCAATGAACATCTTGGATGTAGGTCCAGTTACAAGAGATAAGGTAAAAGGTTTTATGGAAAACACAGAGATCAAGGAACTTGTAAATATTCTTGGTCTTGATATTCGTGGTAACACAGAGGATATGAATTACGATTACGTTGTAGTTCTGTCTGATGCTGATCCTGATGGTACATCTATTGCAGGTCTTGTAACTACAATGTTTAGTAAGCTTGCTCCAAAAATGATAGAGGCTGGTAGAATTTGTAGATTGAATACACCTTTGTTGATTGGTCTTAAAGGTGAAAAAGTCGAAGAATACTACTTTAGATTTCCTGATAAAAAAGATATGAAAAAGAATCTAAATTACTTCTACTTGAAAGGATTAGGCTCTTGGACAAAATCTAGATTAAATCAGGTCATTGAAAAAGAAGGTGGAATGGAAAAATTGTTAATGCCTTATGAAGCAGATAAGGATTACAAACAATCCATTCAGAACTGGTTTGGTGAAGATTCGGAAATTCGTAAAAAGTTTTTACGCGGTAGAGAGTTCCATATAAACAACGCTTAACTATATTAATGTTGAACTAACCGAGATGTCGGTCACGAGGGTGAGATAATAGTTCAATTTAACCTGGATTAAAAATCCAGGTTTTATTTTTGCAAAAATAAAACCGGTAACGTTTGTTACCGGTTTGTTGTGTTTAACAATATTTGTTAAATTGCGCGCATGTTATAACCTGCAAGCAAGATGTTTGAAACCAACAACATTGCTTTCTTAGGTGATGAATGTTCGGCTACGTTTGCCATATCATCAATGTAAGATGCGATACTTGCAGGTGTATCAACTGTCTTTGCTGCGCGGATGTAATTTGCTACATCTGTCGATGTGTAAGAGCCCTTTGCTTCAATAGCTTTAAGCTCTGACATGTGAGTTGCAAAATAAGCACCCAATGATTTTTTGTTGTTGTTAGTCTGAAATTCGTTTCTAGCTTTCATGTAGCGTACCTCTTTAATAAAAAATTATAAATATAATATAGGTTTTGTTTTAGGATTTTTTACAAAAAAGTTAGAACTTTTTTTCAAAAAAAATTGGCGACCTCTCGCCAATTTATACTACATCTGATTTGTCATGTCTATTATTTCACCGTTGTTTATTTTAAGAATTCGTTGATTCGTTGATCCTCTAAATCGCAGATCAGGTTCTTTTAGATCTTTCATAAATGGACCGTCAACTATGTAATCTACATATTTCAACAACTCAGCTACCTTTGGTTTAAGACTCAGTACATCATCTAGTACGTAACCTGTCCAAACCCAAACTGTTTTATTTGAAAAGCGTTCCTTTACTGATTTAGCTAGATCGATAACACCATCTAAATTAAAATCAGATAATGGCTCACCACCTAAAATAGATAAACCATCTACATATGTAGGCTCTAGAGAATCTAGAACGACTTTTTTCGTATCCTCGGTCCATTCATCACCCACGTTTTTGTCCCAAGCAATACTGTTATGACAACCCAAACAAGCCTTTCCCTCTAAAGCTAGTTGACAACCTGAAAAGTAAACGGAGGTCCGAAGACCTTCTCCGTCACATGTTACGTTTTTTCTAATAACCATGAATTTCATATAATAACGTCTGAACTCCTTTCAATTGAGTCTTAGTCTTCTGTCAATGCTGAAGAAGCTTCATTTAAGACTCTAGATAGCTCTTGCATAAAAGCATCCTTTGCTGCTGCACTCTCTCGCTGATTCTGTTGAGATTGTGATTGTAGATTTTGTAACTGTGACTTTACGTTGTTGAGGTCTGTCTCTAAGTTAGCTTTTTCTGTTGTTAGGTCTTGAATTTTAGTAGACAGCTCACCATTTTCTTGTCTTAACTGTTCATTAGTACTCTGGACACCTGCTATCTTGGTATCCTTTTCCAAAATGATATTATTACAAGCTTCTAGATCCTTTCTTAGATCTATGAGCTCAGCTTCCATATTAGAGACTTTGCTTCGAGCTTCATCTCTTTCTTGTTTAAGTTTGATTATTGCATCCTTATAAGATGTTAATTTTTCAAGTACTTCTGTTTCCGACATCATATTTTAATCCTTTACATAATTAGACCATACCGCAGAGTTTTAAACACGGTCTCGTGTTAGTATTATTATAGCTAAGCATTCTGCTTAGGTAGGTAACTAATTTTAATTATGTTGAATATGAGTAGCCGTAGAGTAGTTAGGTATAGAGTTGGTGATACCGTAGTTATAACTAATAGAACTTCGAATGCATCTTTAAATCTATATCAAAGAACTAAACAAAAAGGTATGAGTTATATACATTGTCCTTGTAACGCGAAAGCCGGAATGTTGTTTACAATTGTACAAGGTTTTGAAAATGGATTTATTTTGAAACACACTCAGTCTAACTTTTTAATAGTTGCTCATCCAAATGATATTCAGGGAGTGAAAGCATAATGGCACAATCTGTAAACTTTTCTTTTGTTTCAACTTTTAGTAATTTAGCTAACGCAACAGCACCTACTCCTACTAAGGCTGCACCTAATGTAGCCGTACAAAGACCTAAGGAGTTAAGCAGTACCGTATTAAATAATGATGGTACTCCAAAGGTTACCCGTAATTCAAAGGTACAAATACTTAGAGACTTTAAGACTTTTTCAGGTAGTTTAGTAACAACCACTCTACAAGATCCTACAAAAGATTTTACAAAACATTTTAGTAAAAAGAGTTTATCAGGCGGAGGATCTGGTATAGGTAATCCGGTAATAGATGAAAAGCTTACACAATCTACTTTAAGCGGTTTTACTAACGATACTACGGTAGATACGTTTACTCACAACTCAAAAGCGGATAAAGAACCATTACCTGTACCTTTAGCTGCAAATAGTGTACTAAAGGCTTTCGAATCTGTTAACTATAAAAAGTACTTAAACGTAGATGAGGTTACAGAGCCAGATGCTGTACAAGTTACACTACAAGGTAATTCAAACTCAGATATTTCTGTAAGCTCTGGTTTGATAGGAAACTCAAATGTCGGTCCAGCTGCTACATGGACTCCATCCGCTGAGAGTCCTAATAATACCTCTGAGGCTGCATCTTACCTTAATCAATTAAATAATTATATAAAGGACGAGAAAAAGAACCTCAGTGATATTACACAACAGCAATCCTTAGAAATGGCCAAGTTAGCTGAAATAGAGGATGGTTACGATTACGACAGTGCTAAAAAACGTTTAGATGAATTAAATCAGAAAGCTGAACAAGCTAAAGCTGATGAAACACTTGAAGACAAGAGTGAAGAAGAACGAGTAAAATTAACAGAGGATGAAACTACTGCTCGTACTAAACTAGCAGAGCTTATAAGTAATATTGACGATATTAGTAAAAAAGAGGAGACCTCAAAACAGAGGATTAATCAATTGGAGTCTCAATTAAAAAGGAGTTATCAAGGTAAGTTTAATAACCTAGATACTGTACACAACACTTATTTTAAGACTGTTCGAGAGTACAATAAAGATAAAATTAACCTGGATAACTATAGTGCAGACTATGCACCTAAGGCAGCTACTAGTCAATATGAAGAAGCTGACGTTTGGCGCCGAATGTTTAATGATGAACACGACAGCTGGAAAGGTGATGACAAAGAGAGCGGTTTCAAGAAATGGATGAAAAGCGATAACGCTGAAGCACTCTTCTCATTATTTAAGGTTAATAACTATAGAAACTTTGATAAAAAAATAAATAGATTTGACAAAGGTACAAGAATCTTACGAGACAAGGACGACTGGTCTGATATATGGGGTGACGAGGATCACGACGGTTTAGCTATGGAGGCTCTTATGGCAGGCCTTGGTGATATAACTAAGGCTGCAACCGGAGCCGTAATGGACATTGTCAACGGTTTTGTACCTCGAGGTGGTCGTTCAGCTAGAAACTCTAAAGCTGCGTTATTAGACTTCTTGGCTAATAAAGATGGTAAATGGTTTCCTGAAGGAAGTTATATAGATTCTATATCTGATGCCTGGCAAGCACAAAAAATTGGACTAAAATCCTTCTTAAGTCATCACGCTAACGTTATTCGATTAAAATCCGATGACTATGAGGCAGATCCGTATTTTGGTATACCTGTATATCCTTTACTATCGGATCAAAATTATGAAAGATTAAAAGGATCTGCAGTTATAAATAACTCCGAGACTATTCATATCGAAGGAAAGGATATATCTGCCGTACTTACAAGTTCACATAATCAGAATAGATCTACTATTAGGTCAAATACTCCTGATGTCACTAGTGAAGGTAATGATCCTGAGAAGAAGGACAAATGGTATGTTCGAGCAGCAAAAGGTATTGACGCTGGCGCAAACTGGCTAAAAAAGAATATGAGCTCTGATATCTCACCTGCTGCAAACATTGTAAATATAAAAATTGTTAAACAGGGTGGCATTGTATTTGAAGGTCCTTTGTGGAAAACAGATGACATTGAATATCGGTTTAATAGACTTCAGGATAAAAAACTTATAGACGGTGATAGCAATAAGGATGCTAGTATATTATTCAAAAAACTTTGTCAAGAAAATCCTCTTATCAGTGGTTATCAATTTGATTTATACATAAATGATAAAGCTGAAGATAAGGAACTTGAAAAACTTAATAAGACGGTTAGATGGTCAGGTGGCTATTCCGAAGATAGAAAAATACCCTATGAGGTGAGTGACTCTAAAACCGTGCCGGGTGATACAAAAGACTTATTTACATCTGCTTGGCAAAACTATCGTGCATCTGGTTTAACTATACCGAGCATAGGTAGAAATACCTCAAAAGTTAATTACGGATATACAGCCTTTTCTGTAATATCTAATACACAGTCCGGTTTTGAGCATAAGGCTGAATTGACTATTACTTGTGATAAAGCTCTAGATGAGTTGGTATATCTAACTCAAATTACAGGTACAGGTATGAAACTAGGCGAAGACTTGTTTGATTTAACTACTATTGCAGATGTATCTAGTAAACATAGAGGTAATGGTGGAACAGCTATTTTACAAGTTCGAGATGGTAGGGCCTTAACTGAGTATCTAGATTTCAATGAACAGGGTGACATAGTCGATGTCATTAAACCTGCACAAAAACAAAACGACTCTGGTAAATCAACAGGTGAAAATACAGGTGTTGAGTGGGCGTATACAGTACAGTTTATCTTTGAAAAGTTTAAGATTATAAATACAGACTATGAATTTGTATTTGATGCTACATCAAACAATACACTATTGAATATAAAAGCTACCGTAACCTGGACTAGAATGCAGATTGCTAGAGTACAAAATAATATAAGCTACGATGCTAAGGTAGCAGAGACACCGAAGTTGGATGAAAATACAAAGAAAGAGGCTTTGGAACCTACACCTGATTTAGTCTTTAAGGTACCTTCGGTAAATGATGTTTTACAAAAAATGAGTAAAGAACTTAAAGTTGAAGCCGATAATCAAGCTAAAGCAGATAGCGCTGTTACCTTTAAACCGGGTCAATTTGAAGACTCTGCAAGCTTAAATGTTTGTCTTTTTCGAATACCTATTAGATAGGAGTCTTAAATCCTTGCTATAATATTCTACATGAGAAACAAAAGTTTCGACGCAAGGAGTAAAACAAATGGCTTTTACATTAAATAGAGCTAAAGGTTCTAAACCAGGTCTTAAGCAGTCACAAACACCTCTTTGGAAGGTAGAACACATTGTAGGTGACGACTTCGTAACAGTAGTATTAGATATTCCACTTAGAGTAGAAACAAATCCGGTAGAAAAAGATATTTTAACACTTCTCGAAAGAATGTTACAAAAAGCTGGTATTATTTCATATGTCATTACATCAGCTATTCGAGAGTTTCCTGATGAAAAAGAAGTAAAGCGTGGAGCTACAAATTATTATATAGAACACGACTCCAAGTGGTTTGATGAGATTATTAAACCTGCAAGAGCAAAAGGTATGAAAGCTGAAGTTATCATTGCATATGGTGCAGCTTTATATCAGATGACAAAAACAGGTACGGACTTCAATGTAGAGGATTTGATTTATCCACATTTTGAAAATTATGTATACCTAGGACACGGTTGGATTGGAGATTATGATAGCTTCGTATTTCCACAGTTCTCTATTATGAATGTGTTCTGTCCAGTTTGTATGTTAAATCCTATGGCAACACCAAAGATTGAAGTTGGTGGTTGGCGTATGAATTTTATGATCTCGGTATTCAAAAAGATTGCAGCTCATCAGTATGAATATCCTGATGATTTGACAGACGCAGAGTTGAAAGAAATCGGAGCTGATTATGATACAAATAAGGAACAAGCTATAAAAGAAACTGAAGCGTTTTTGAAATCACACTTCAATTCAGATGTTTGTGCATTCGACTTGGAAACGAGCGGATTCGATCAGTGGGCTTGTAAAATTCGTTGTTTGACAATGGCTTTCGATTCTAAAACAGGTTACTACCTTGAATGGAAAATCTTTGCAGAAAGTCCATATTTGATTGACTTGTTAAGTGAAATGATGTTGAGTTGTAAACATCGAGTAACTGTTAACGGAAAGTTTGATATTAAGTTCTTGTGGGTTAATGGTCTTTCAACAAAAGTAACCGTAACAGAGGACGCAATGACGTTGTGTCACGTTATGTGTTCAGGTAGAAAGAAAGGTTTGAAAACACAGACTTTCCTGTGGACACCACATGGTGGCTATGACCATGCTCTCGATGTTTATCGAGATAGTTTGAAAAAGAAGGGAATCAAAGATCCTTCATATTATGACATTCCAAAACCTATCTTGTTTCCTTACGCGACTATGGATGCAGTCATGACGGTTCGTGTATGGTTAGCAGGTATTAAACGTATTCAGAAGTTTGATAGAGAACATCCAACTGAAAAACCAATTGAGCACACAGGTGGCCACGCTTACACGGCTTATGAATGGTATCAGTTCGTTATGAAACTGTATCCAATTATTTGTAGAATGGAGTATCGCGGTCTTTGTGTAGATGAAGATATCATTGAACTTCATCGTGGTATTTTCAGAAACAAGGTAAAAGAAGCTCGTAAGGCTCTTGCAGAGATTTTTGATGTAGATGAAAATTACGACTTTGGATCTCAGGTTCAGTTAGGTAGACTTCTTGAATCAAAAGGTTGGCCATGTCACGGTAGATCCGATAGAGGTGAGTTTGCTACAGGTAAGGATCAGTTCATTGAGTGGACAAGAGACGGTTTGAAAGGTGTACAGGAACTTACAAACTTCAGGCGAGCAAATAAGTGTTTGACTACATACCTAGGTGAACTTGAAACTAAAGTAAATCAGAAGACTGGTGTTGTTTCAAAAACTTGGTCGGGTTGGCCACAGTATATTCATCATCATCCTGATAATACAGATCGTATTCATTGTGATTTTGGTGTTTGTGCTACAGAAACATTCCGTATGATTTCCAAGGAGCCTAACCTTCAGAATGTACCTACTCACAGTTATGAAGGCTCATTGACAAAAATGTCATTTACAGTACCAACGGTTCCGATGATTACCTTCAAAGTTAATGAAAATGGTCATACATATGAAGTAACTCAACTTGGAGTTATTTCTACAAATCGTGGATACGTAGCGGCAATGGCAGTAGATCCTGAAAAGGATTGGATTACGGAGTGTGATGATACGGTTCTTGAATGGGATGAGTGGACAGCTAAAGATATCAAGCCACTGGGCATTGAAACAATGTGGAGTAAAGCCGTATCTGACGATGGAAATCAATTCAAGCATATTGATGGTAAAAACATTTCTATTGATATAGATTACTATAACAAGAAGGCAGGTAGATTGTGTTACTTGTTGATGACACAAGATGCTGCATCTCTTGAGGCCCGTGTAGCTACATCTGATACTGCACTTAATGCAGGTGGCATTGACAAGACATTGTATGATGTATATGATCCAAATTCTGGTTATGGTGAAGACTTACACTCAATGACTGGTTGGAATACATTCTGTAAATCTATTGACTTGCAGATTAACGAAATCACAGATGACAATGGTAAAGTTTGGTTATGTGCAGATATTCAGGATATGAAGATTAAACGTAACGGACAGGAAATGATTGTTAAAGGTAGCGAGATTCAGGAATCTGATGAAATCGTAGATTACGCAGGTTAAGGAACTATAATAACGATATGTATAACAAGTTGTTTACAGGCCCGATGTTTTCGGGCAAGACAAGAAGACTCGTAATAGAGTTGGAGAGATATATTCTCGCTAAGAGACATGTAGTATGGTTTGAACCTCAGAGAGATACTAGAGGTGGTAGTCATGGTGATTTCATTGCTCAAAGAATGGAAGAGTTAAAGAATTCAGAGTATGTTCACTCCTTTGAATTTACAAAACCCAAGGAGATTATCGAACACGTGTCTAAATTGATTAGGCATACAAAGATTGAATGTATCTTTATTGACGAATTTTTTATGGTTCCGTTCGAACGTCAATTCTTTTATGACTATCAAGCTTCCGAACTAAAAGACATACCAATGGTATTTGCAGGACTTACCGTAGGTGCAGATTCTAATCTAATAAAGACAGCAATACCTGTTATTCCGTATATGGATGAGATTAAGAAGTTTAGTGCTATTTGTATGAATTGTGGTAAGACTGCCAACTATACATATTTTGATGGAGATTGGGATTCATCAGATCCAATTGACAACGGACACAACTATAAAGTATTGTGCGCAGATTGTTACATGAAGCTTACAAAGAAACCATTAACACATACATGGAAGGGTTAGTAATGAAGTATTACATAGCTTGTGGAAAGTCAGTAGGTCCTGAGTTTCCTAATTTTTACGTTTCAAAAGAAACCAAAGTCGACAAAGGTAAATATACTTGGAAATTAGGCGTCTATAATCCTGATATTGTAAAGACAGACGCGTGGATCTTTACAAGAATTGAGGACGCAGTTGTAGTTCAGAACGAGTTGAAATTAGATAATAGCATTCCAAGTCAGTATCGCGAAGCTTCTGCTATTCTTTCAATAAAAGAGTAGTCAACCTCCCTCGGATTTAAGGACTAATTAAAATCCGAGGGAGTTTTTATGTCTGAAAATCTAGCGGCTTTATCTAGCTTTAATCCTATTGTATTATCAATTCTTATTTTAGTAATCGGAGCTCTAGTTGGTTTCACTATCTATTTAATTGTAAAGAACAGAGCATCGATAGAGGTAGGTTCATTTAGAATTGATATGTCTAAAAAAGAGTCTGTTAAAGAACCCGCTAACCTAAAAGAAAAAGAAATTCATGAGGCCAAGAAAAATGTAGAGGAGTATGTTCGATCTGTAATTGCTAAACAGTTTGATCAGGTTGATCCTTTCTTAAGGTCTCTTCGACCTATTTTTAATAGGCTTGTTTACAGTATTCTAAACGACGCGGTCGCAGAAAGCCTTGGTATTGAAAGACAGGTTGTAGAATCTTTAGGTAGGGAAGAGAGTGATATACCTGGTAGTTACTATAAAGTTGAAAAAGTAAAAACATATATAGCTGAACCACAAACTAGATTATTTACAAACCTGGTAGAAAGTACTGTTGATAGTTTAATTATGGATCTAGAAGTTGAAATTCACAATATGCTTATCAACAATAACATTGGCAAGAATAGAGATGATGTTCGAGCCTATATACACCTGAAGAGTGAGAATATTATTGGAATTATTCGAAACTGCCTTTGTGATGCTTATAACAATTTAAGTGATAAAAATCTTTTTGATACAAATAAATACTGGATTGAAACAGGTATAACTTATCCGGTTGATTGGATTGAAGATAAGTTATACAAGTTATTTATTTTGTGCTTGCAATGTCGTTATTCAGATTTTGAAGATTAAACGTTTTGAATATTACTGATACCTTGAAAAAGTACGTCCTGCATTGCTTTAGTAGGTATCATAATTATATGTTTTGTAGATTTCTTTTTATCTCTTAAACCTAGTTGAGCAACTTGTTCAAACTTATAACCTAATACCTCAATGTCTGCATCAGGACTGATACCGTTATCTTTAGCATAATTCTGTAGCTGTGTTAATGTCATTTACCTTCCTGATTTATTGCAAAATCGAAAGCTTTCAACTGTGCTTTAGTGTAAAGCTTTTCAATAGGCATTTCAATTCTTTTACTCCATTCATATACAATACTTGGATCGATATATGAAGCTTTACAAGTACTGTTAGCAAAATTCTGATTTCGCTCTTTTGAATCAAGATTCATTTCAGCCTGCTTGAATTTGTCTTTTGCTTTCTGAATCTGCTCCTTCAGTACTTTAACTTTTTCTCTATCACCTTTAGCCTTAAGAGCTGCAATACGCTCTTCTTTCTTAGAAATCTGTTCGTCAAGTTTAGTTTTACGCTCCTTGAGTTTATTTTCAGATTCCTTAAACTTAGCTTTTCTCTTTTCCTCCGCTACCTTGTTTACACCTCGCTGATGATTTAATCTACGAGCAACTAACATTGTAGCTTC
>AUXO012373849.1_pt1 | contig 10961 bp, 10 predicted proteins | sample 768731 | NCBI WGS metagenome assembly AUXO01 (sample SAMN02715735, study PRJNA202380) | gut metagenome | biome: sheep rumen | host: Ovis aries | place: New Zealand: Palmerston North
TAAAACCTATGTCAGCATATGAAAGATTAATCATCCATCAAAAACTTGCAGATTGGCGTGATGTATTCACTGAATCTGAAGGTGACGGAGAGGATAGAGCTGTTGTAATTAAGCCTAATCTAAATAAGTAATTATAATAAATTAAGAGATCACACGATCTCTTTTTTTATGTTTCACGTGAAACATATACACAAAAATATAAAAGTTTCACGTGAAACGTTGAGAATTAAATGCAATTATTATATAATTTTGACTATGAAAAGATATAGTAAAATATTAAAAAAAATTTTATCATATTCCTTTTTAGCTATCTTCTTATTTATCACAATTACATCTGTGTATGAGAATATTCAATTATCAAATAAAAGGAATAATTTGATTAATAATTCAATACTAGATACCGTTCATTCTTCTTCAAGTCAAAAAATATATGTAGGAAGCCAAAGATCGGACGATTATTTAAAAAATATCCATAATCCTGGTGCGTTTTGCGATATATTATTGACAGAATATGGCTCGGTTGGAGTACCTGTGTTACATGATTTAGTCTCTTTTACTGTTGGTGGTCATGCTGGTATTGTTGGAATGCATTATCAAGATAAGTATATTAATATGACTAGTACTGATACTATTGAAACAACATTTAATAACACAGATAAAGTGGCTTATATTATCGACAATTCAAGTTGGAATGACATTGAAATGTTCCCAGATTATTACATTTTTAGGGTTTATTTGTCTGAAGAAGATGCTATTAAAGTTTTTAATGATGTTATCTCTAATTTAGGAGATGATTATAATATAAGTTTTTTATTCAATACTAAATCAAGTTGTTATTGTTCAGATATTATTAGTAAGGCATTTAGAAAAGTAAATATTAATCTAAATTATGATTTTGGAGTCACTACTGTCTTAGATCTTGCAGCAAGTAAGTATACAAATTTAGTTGGATATAAAAAGAGTAGCAAAAATGTTTCATATTATTATTTCAATCTATAAAAAATGCTTTAACTAAAGTGTTTTTTTGGTTTTTAAAAAGTGATAATAAAACATATATTTTATGATATAATATTAATGAGGTGATACCGTGGCATATGTTGCTTTGTATCGTGCTTATAGACCACAAACTTTTAAGGAAGTTGCTGGTCAAAAGCCAATAATTCAAACATTAAAAAATGCTATAAAATTAAATAAAGTTGCTCATGCATATTTGTTCGCTGGTCCTCGTGGAACAGGTAAAACAACAATGGCAAAAATTATGGCAAAAGCCCTAAATTGCCAACATGGTCCTACTGATGATCCATGTAATGAATGTGAAATATGTCAGGGTATTACAAAAGGTACAATTTCTGATGTTATTGAAATTGATGCTGCTAGTAATAATGGTGTTGATGAGATTAGAGAATTAAGGGATAATGTTAAATATTTACCAAGTCAATGTAGATATAAAGTCTACATTATTGACGAAGTTCACATGCTTAGTCAAGGAGCATTTAACGCATTACTAAAAACTCTTGAAGAACCACCAGCTCATGTGGTATTTATTTTGGCCACAACAGAGCCAAATAAGATTCCTTTAACAATATTATCTCGCTGTCAACGCTTTGATTTTCAAGCTATCTCAGAGTCTGATATGGTTGAAAGATTGAAAAAGGTTTGTCTAGATGAAAAGTTAAATGTATCTGATGAAGCATTACATCTAGTTGCATCTTTATCTGAAGGTGGTATGAGAGATGCTTTATCATTGTTAGACCAATCAATTTCTTTCTCAAGTGATGATTTAATTTCAACAGATGATATTCTAGCAGTTTCCGGAAATGTATCTGATAAATTAATTTTAGATTTGTTAAGAAAAATTAAAGATGGAGAAGCTTCTAACGCACTTGATGTATTGAATAAAGTTTTAGATAGTGGAAAAGAAATAAGTAAGGTTATTTCTGATATTACGTTCTTTTTAAGAAATGTACTATTATTTAAAATTAATAAAATAGAATCAACTAAAGAAATTTATAAAGATAGTGATTATATTACTTTTGCAAATTCAATCGACAATTCGCTTATTTATAAATATTTAGACATTCTAAATGACACTCTAAATAATATTAAATATACAAATCAAAAGAGAGCGTTCTTAGAAATTTCAATCATTAAGATGTCTGATCGTGATAAAATTAGTGATATTTCATCTTTGATGCGTAGAATTGAACAATTGGAAAGAAAAGTGGAGAGATTATCTATGTTTAAGAGTCAAAATGAGCCTATTTATGATAATCACGATATAAATTTACCTAATTATGATGAGATAGATAGGACAAATATTACTTTTGACAATTCAAAATGCATTGAAGTTAGTGTTATTAATGATATTATTAATAATGGTGACAAGCAAATCAGAACCAACGTAATTAATAAATTACCTGGTTTAATCGACTTAAATCCTTTACTTAGTGATGTTAAATGTGTATGTACATCTAAAGATAGTGCTATATTTACACTTGAAAGTGAAGGTATGTCTAATAGAATGATGAAAGATCCGGCGTATAGTCAAATTCTAGATTACTTTAAAGAAGAATTTAACTTTAATAATATCTATTTTATTAATCAAAGTATGTGGGATGAATTGTTAGGCGATTGGATGAATAAATACAAAGATGGAATTAAGAGTCCAATACTTGACAATCATGATATTAGAATTTTAAAATATGTAAAACAAAATAATGATAATAATACTTCAAAAGATAGTATCGATGAACTATTTGATGAAGACTTGATTAAGGAGGAATAATTATGAATCAAGCTGCAATGATGAAAATCCGTAAAATGCAAAAAGAAATGATGGAAGCACAAAAGAGAATTGAAGAAACTGTCTTCACTGGTACTGCTGGTGGTGGTATGGTTTCAGTTTCAATGACTGGTGCTCACAATGTTACTGAAGTTAAAATTGATCCTGAAGCATTCGAATCAAAAGATGATATCGATATGATTAATGACGCATTAAAGGCTGCATTCAACGATTGCATTAAGCAAATCGAAACAGCTACACAAGACGCTATGGGTGGATTCAACCTTGGTGGATTCGGAGGATTATTCTAATAAATGGAATATCCTAAGCCAATTGAAGATTTGATATCTTCTTTTATGAGGCTACCTGGAATAGGAAGAAAGACTGCTGAACGTCTAGCTCTTTATGTCTACTCTAATATGAGTGATGAAGAAGCTAAGACCTTTGGACAGTCTTTTATTAAATTAAAAGAAAATGTTCACGCTTGTTCTATCTGTGGTAATTTATCTTGTGATCATATTTGTCAAATCTGCAGTGACCCAACAAGAGATAAAACTCAAATTATGGTCGTTGAAACAGTTAAAGACTTATTTGTATTAGAAAAATTAGGCCAATTTAGAGGCGTTTATCATGTCTTAAATGGTGCCATTGATTTTACTCAAGGTATTGGTGTTGAAGATATTCGTATTGCTGAACTCCTTTCCAGAGTTAAAAATGAACATATCAAAGAAGTAATTTTAGCATGTAATGCGACTTTACAAGGTGAAACTACGGCCCGTTATATTAAAACACTTCTTGAAGATAGTGATGTTTTAGTTACTCGTCTTGCCCACGGTCTTCCAATCGGAGGAGATTTATCTTATGCCGATGAGATGACTGTATTAAAAGCTCTTGAAGGAAGAATCAAATACTAATGAAGATACATTTTTATAGTTTCACCGATGGAAAAAAATCTACATCTTTCATTGAAGAAGCTACTTTTGATGGAAAATGTTATGAATTTTTAGACCATAGCCAAACAGGTACAAAAATTAGAATTATTCTTGGTATTAATCAAATTACTATCAAAAGAATTGGTAGTATTGATAGTGAAATAGTGGTTAAAGAAGGTATTTTAACTAAAGCTTATCATAACTCAGGAGATTTGAACTTTGAGTTTATGGTAAAGGGTCATGATATAAAGATTAATGACAATTCTATTTCTTTTTCATATGATTACTATTATCAGAATGATTACATTGGAAAAATTAAGATTGGACTTCTAATAAAAGCGTAAGTTACGTCTTGAAAAAAAGTAAACTTTAATGTAAAATATCTTGTAATCTTATTATGGAGGATTTGACATGGAGAATAATTATAGCGAAAAATCATTATTAGAAATAGCATTCGAACTAACTGAAGCTAGTGTAGATGGTTATGAAATCAATGAATTATTAGATAAAGTTTTATCTTTAAAAGGCATTGATGTTAATGATATTGATGCGCGTTCAACATTATATATTGATATTTGTTCAAGTTCTAAATTCGTTTACCTTGATAGCGGTAAATGGGATCTTAAAACTAGACATTCTCTTGAAGAATATGACAAGGATGGTTCTAAGTTATATACTCAAGAAGAATTAGATGAAGTTGAAGATGAAGATCTTGATGATGATGAAGATTCTGAAGATGATGATTATGATGATCTTGACGATGAAGATGACGAAGAATCTGAAGATGATGAAGATTCTAACGACAACTACGGTGAAGATTCTTACTCTGATTCATCAGAAGATGATGACTACATCAACGATGATTTAGATGATATCGATCTTGATGAAAAGAAGTATAACGATATCATGGATGAATACGAAGATAAGTATGATAGATAATATAAAAACCTACTTTTAAGGTGACCCCATAAGTTGGACCAAGTAAAATTGGAAAGACTTATGGTTTTTTTTATTTTTTTTGCGAATTCACGTATTTTTCACACAAATTCAATATTTTAACGTGGTTTTTTTGTATATGAATATGCTAAAATATATTTGCCTTCAAAAAGAAGGTAGTATCTATCTATTCTCTCCCTATAGATGGATAAATTTCATAAACAAAACTAACTCTCCCAATTTAGTTCGGAAAGGGTCATGCCCCCTTTCCTTTTTTTTATAAAAAAATTGATAAAAAATTTCATCTTATATATAATAAAAGAAAGATATGAAAGGAGTTTTAATATGATTAAAATAGGATATGTTGAAGATAATTTAGATTTTTCTAACCTTGTAATTGACTACTTATCTCAAGAAGGATATGAAGTTTTACATTATAACACTGGCGAAAAAGCATTGCCACATGTTGGTGATGATGTTTCTTTATGGATTTTAGATATTATGTTGCCTGGCAATATTTCAGGCTATGATTTGATTAAGAAGATTCGCGATGTTCATGCTACTATGCCTGTAATTTTCGTATCATCAAGAGATGAGGATTTGGATAGAGTCATGGGACTTGAACTTGGTGGAGATGACTACATTGGTAAATCAAGTATTCGTGAATTAGTCTTAAGAGTTAAGAGATTGCTACAAAGAGCTTATCCTGAAAACAATATTAAAAATCTTTTAGAATATAATGATTACACAATTGATTTTGACAGAAGAATTGTCAAAGATAATGATGAAGTTATCAATTTGACTGCTAAAGAATATGATTTGCTTACATTTTTATTAAAGAATAAGTCTAAAGCTTTTTCTCGTGATCAAATATTAGATCACGTTTGGGGTGATGAATATTTTGGTAGCGACAGAGTTGTTGATGATTTGATGCGTAGACTTCGCAGCAAAATGACAAGACTAAATGTTGAAACTATTTATGGATATGGATATAGATTATTATGAAGAATTTAAAAATAACTGGGCAATTAATTGTTTTATTCGCCTTCGCTATTTTGGTTGCTATTTTAATATATAGTGCGCTTGTTATTAGTTCTATTTCTAGTTCTACTGAAACTTATACATTTAATCGTTTATCTGATATGGTGATTGATAGTAAGGGTTGGCAAGAAGGAAAGGCAATTGAAGAAAATTATGAATCAAAAATTTTCGTTTTAAATGGCAAGGCTATAGTTGAAAGAATTGATGGCAAAGATAGACCAATCGGATTTAACATCAAATATACTTATGCTCAAACTGATGAACAACTTAATGAGATTTCAAACATCATTGATTTAAAAGAACTTGCTGGTAAAGTTAGTAAGCCTGAGCCAAATAGAGAAGAAGACAAAAATCCAATCACGCTTCATTTTAGTTCTCCTAATCATCCAGATATGTTTATGGCATATCAAGTTTCAAATCTTGAAAAGACTGAAACTGGTGAGGAGTTTTATTTCATTATCTTTTTCGCAACTGAGAATTTAGCCAATGATATCCGTCAAACTCAAATCCTTGGGTTGATTGCATCATTTACTGCAGCATTCTCTATTTCTTTAATCGTTCTTTTAGCTTGGTCTAGAAGACATGTATCACGTATAAAGAAATTGCAAAAGCACATTTCTTTATTACCATCATCAAACTATAAAGATGTTTATCTTGATAGTGGTACTGATGAAATAGCAGAGTTATCTTTGTTTATCGAAAGAATGAGACAAGAAATTTTAAAGAATGAGAAGACTAAACAAGAGATGCTTCAAAATATATCTCATGACTTTAAAACTCCAATTGGAGTTATTAAGTCATATGCTGAGGCCATGGAAGATGGTCATATGATTGATAAAGGTGCGCAAGTTATTGTTAATCAAGCAAACATTTTATATAACAAAACCCAACAATTAATTGTTTACAACAAGCTTGAATATTTAACACATGATAAGCCTCTTGAAGACATCAATATGAAAAGATTGATTGAGAGTGTTGCAAATACATTCCAACTTGCAACACCTCTTGTAAAATTTGAATTAGACCTAGAGCCTAATGTTTACTTCAAGGGTTATGCAGACAATTATAGAATTGTCATTGAAAATATCATTGATAATGCTACACGTTATGCTAAAACTTTAATTAAGATAACCCTTAAAGACAATTATTTAGAGTTCTTTAATGATGGTGAACCTATTGATGAAAAGTTTGTCACCCAAGGTTTTAAAGCTTATGAAAAAGGTAGTCATGGCAAGTTTGGACTTGGTATGTCTATTGCGTGCAAAACATTAGAATTTTTCAATTACACATTGGTTGTAAAAAATGTAAAAAATGGTGTTTCATTTACGATTACACCACTAAGTCAGTTAGAAAAGAATGTTGACAAGGGTTTGTAAATAAATTATAATTTATACAAATCAATGAGAAGAACGATTTAAGATAGAGTTTAAGAGAACTACTGGTTGGTGTGAAGTAGTACAAAGTCTTAAGGAGAACATCTTCGAGAGATGGAAGAAATTAAGTAGAACCATCCGTTACTCGCGTTAAGAGATTTGAGTGCAATGTTTATACATTGAACTAAGGTGGTACCGCGTATTAGACGTCCTTAGATTTAGGGCGTCTTTTTTTATTTATAGAAAGGAATTGATATTATGCGTAGAACTAAATTAAGAGAATTATTTAAAGACTATAGCACATTAGCTGAAAAAGAAATTTATGTATGTGCATGGGTTAAGACAAATCGTGCTCAAAGCCAATTTGGTTTCTTAACTGTATCTGATGGTACAGAATTTAACCCACTTCAAATTGTATATGATCAAAAGCTTGAAAATTTTGATGCTATTTCAAAGATTCGTGTAGGCTCAAGTGTTGGTGTTAAAGGTATTGTAAAACTAACTCCTGAAATGAAGCAACCATTCGAGCTTCATGCTACTGAAGTAACATTACTAGGTGATTCACCAGAAGATTATCCAATTCAACCTAAAAAGCATACTCGTGAATTCTTAAGAGAAGTTGCACATCTTCGTCCTCGTACAAACCTATTCCAAGCTGTATTTAGAGTACGTTCTGTAGCTGCAATGGCAGTTCATGAATATTTCCAACAACATGGTTATTTATATGTTCACACTCCACTTATCACATCTGCTGACTGTGAAGGTAGTGATCAAATGTTTAAGATTACATCACTTGATGTAGTTAACCCACCTCTAACAGAAGATGGTGCTATTGACTTTAGCCAAGATTTATTTGGTCATAAAGCGTTTATTACTGGTTCAGGTCAATTACAAGGTGAAACTTTTGCGATGGCATTTAGCGACATCTATACATTCGGACCTACATTTAGAACTGAAAACTCTAACAACAAGACACACGCAAACGAATTCTGGATGATTGAACCTGAAATGGCATTCTGTGATTTAAATGGTTTAATGGACATTGAAGAAGAAATGTTAAAGTTTGTCATCAACTATGTTCTTGAAAAGTGTCCTGATGAAATCAATTTCTGCGACAAGTTTGTTGAAAAGGGATTAAAGGCTCGTCTTGAGGCTTTAACTAAGGCTAACTTCACTCGTATTAAGCACCATGATGTTGTTGACCTATTATTAAACTCAGGTGAAAAATGGGAATTTGCGCCTGACTATGAAGCTGATATCCAACATGAACACGAAGTTTGGTTAACTAAGCATTTCAATGGTCCTGTATTTGTAACAGACTGGCCAAAGGATATCAAAGCTTGGTATATGAAAGTTAACCCAGATGGTAAGACTTGTGCAGCTGTAGACTTACTTGTACCAGGTTCAGGTGAACTTATGGGTGGTTCTCAAAGAGAAGAAAATATGGATTTACTATTAGCCCGTATGGAAGAAATGCATATTGATAAGACTAAGATTGACTGGTATTTAGATACACGTCGTTATGGTGGTTGTGTACACAGTGGTTTTGGTATGGGATTTGAAAGACTTGTAATGTATTTAACTGGTGTTGATAACATTCGTGACGTCATTCCTTATCCACGTACTCCAAACAACTGCAAGTACTAATTTTTAAAAAAACATAAAAAATAGGAGCGCTTTCAGTAAGCGCTTCTTTTTTTGTCGATGTGTGTCGAAAGAACTTAAAAGTTTGGAAAAAAGTGTCATTTTTTTAGCATAATGACCTCTCAGTATCATTGTATTATTTTTTTGCCTATGTTAAAATAATAGTTACAAGGGGAAACAGAAAAACATTTTTATTATGGAGGAATGTCTATGAAAATTACTTTAGAACATTTAACCAAAGTATATGAAAACAAGAAAGCAGGACGTAGAGTCGTAGCTGTTAACGATTTAAACGTTGAGATTCCATCAGGAAAGCTTATTGGATTACTAGGACCATCAGGTTGTGGTAAGTCAACTACTTTGTTTATGTTATCAGGTCTTGAATCACCAACTTCAGGCCGTATTTATTTTGGTGAAGATGATGTTACTGATTTAGCACCAGAAAAACGTGGTATTGGACTTGTATTCCAAAACTACGCATTATACCCACATATGACAGTAGAGCAAAACATTATGTTCCCTTTACTTAATATGAGAGTAAAAAAAGCAGAAGCAAAAGTTAGAGCTGCAGAAGCAGCAAAAATGGTACAAATTGAAGATTTGTTACTAAGAAAGCCTAGTGAACTTTCAGGTGGTCAACAACAACGTGTTGCCATTGCCCGTGCACTAGTTAAATTCCCATCAGTATTATTACTAGATGAACCACTTTCAAACCTAGACGCAAGACTTCGTTTACAAACTCGTGAAGAAATCAAGCGTATTCAAGTTGAAACAGGTATTACAACTGTATTCGTAACACATGACCAAGAAGAAGCTATGTCTATTTGCGATGCCATGTTAGTTATGAAACTTGGTGTATTACAACAAGCTGGTATTCCACAAAACATTTATGATGATCCAGCTAACCTATTCGTTGCAAACTTCTTAGGTACACCTCCTATCAATATTTTCCTTGGAGAGATTAAAGATGGCAAGGTCTTCATAGGTGATGAAGCAATCATGGATACTAAACTTGAAAATCAAGAAATCTATGTTGGTATCAGACCTGAAGGATTCATCGTTGATGCAAACGGTCCTTTAACATTATTAAAGGATAGAGTTGAAGTTATGGGTAGAGACAAGTCAATTGTTTCATTACATCCATCTTCTACAAAACCAACTATTAGATCAATTGTTGATTCAGATGTTCAATTACCTGACACAAAGACTATTAAGTTCAGCTTAAAACCTCACAAGGTATTCTTATTCAATCGTGAGACTGAAGTAAGATTAAGAGAGGATGAAGCTTTAGAAAATGAGGTGGCATAATGGCAGACCTTAATAATGAAGTAGAGACTAAAACGGTAGTTACTAAAGAAGATGATGGAACATTAAAAGTTTTACCATCTGATGGTACAGCCTCACTAGAAGCTCCAAAAAAGAGCTTCAATTTGAGAAAAGTATTACCTCAGTTTAAGGGATGGCTATATGTGTTACCTGTAATTATCTTAATGGCAGTTTTCACATTCTATCCACTATTCAGATCATTTATCTACTCATTCCAAGACAATTTCGATAGATTAAAAGAAATTGGTGGAAAAGTTGGTAAAGACGGAGTAAGTATTGGTTTTGATGGCTGGGGTTTTGCAAACTTCAAGTATGTAGTCAATTATCCTAAGTTCAGATATTGTCTTGCAAATACATTATTATTTGCATTTATCTCTGTTCCAGTATCTACATTACTTGCACTATTTATTTCAGTATTCTTAAAATCTATTGAAAAATTTAGAAGTGCATTCCAAACAGTGTTCTTCTTACCATATTTAACTAACTCATTAGCAGTTGGTGCTGTATTCGCTACAATGTTTACAGTAATTGGTACTAAATCAAGTGTTTCAACATATGGTTTGATTAACTCATTGTTTGGTACAAAAATCGACTGGTTAAATATTTCTATTCAACCAGACATTGATGCGCCAAGCTGGAAGCAATGGCTAGATGCATTCTTTGATGGTCAAATTTGGCATGCTCGTTGGGTAGTTATTATCTATGAAATTTGGGCAGGTCTACCATTTAAGATTCTTATCCTATTTGGTGCTCTTGAAAACGTATCTAAGCAATATTATGATGCTGCTAAGGTTGACGGAGCTTCTAAGTGGACAACACTTTGGAAGGTTACTGTACCTCTAATCAGCCCAATGTTAAGTTATTTAATTATTACTGGTTTCATTGGTGGATTTAAAGCTTATACAGCTGTTGTAGGTATCTTCGGTA
>AUXO017013766.1_pt1 | contig 10961 bp, 10 predicted proteins | sample 768731 | NCBI WGS metagenome assembly AUXO01 (sample SAMN02715735, study PRJNA202380) | gut metagenome | biome: sheep rumen | host: Ovis aries | place: New Zealand: Palmerston North
ATTTATCATAGTTTATCAAAGTTTATATAATAGGAAATGTAAAAGTAAATGTAAAAATGAAATTGTAATCATTTTTTACTGTTACATGTATTTTAATTATTACTTAAATTCTTTATCCTATTCATTAATTCAATTGCTTCATCTTTAGAAAACGAATCATCAGTTAGCATCCTCAATAGTTGATCATAATTTTCCTCACCATATAATTTTATAATTCCATCTTTCATTTCATTAGATTTATATATATCTACGATTTTTTCATTTATTTTATCATATTCTTCTTGGGTGGAATCTTCATAATTAAAGCTATTTATTATTGGTCTAATTAAATCTTTACTATATCTATCAAAATCATTTTTTGATTTATGATCATTAATTATGCTCTTCATTAGTTCAAATGTGTACATAATTGTTTTTGTATTCATAATAAGCTTGTGAGTATTACTATCTAATTTTTTAACAAAGACATTGTTCATTTCTTCTTTTATTGCATTTATTAATTTATGTATATCTTCTTTATCAACCTTAATTTGTAATATGACTAGTTTGTCAAGCTTATCGTGTTTATCAACATGAGAATGTCTATTCCTAGCCAATCTAATTAAGTCGAATAATTTATTTCCTTCAAATTCTTTATTCAGTAAATCATTAATTATATCCTTATTAGTAAAATATTTTTCTATTTTTTTATAACCATCAATTAACTGAAAAATATTAAAATAATCCTCTTCCGAATACACGTTTTTTATTTCAATTTTTGGTAATAATACTATCATATTTGATAATACTTTAATTTCATCATTTTGCATATAATTATCAACCTCACAAAAAAGATATCATAATAATGATATCTCAACTATGATAATTATATCATAAAATTACATTTTCTAACTACTTTATGATTTAGGAAAATTGTTATTCAAGTATTCTTTTAATTTTTCTAAATCTGTAATCTCATTTTGAAATAATATATCTATAATATCTACGCCAGCTATTATTGCTATAGGATGTTCATCTTCAATAATTTCTTTATATGCTTGTATATCCACAAATGACGTCGTAACAAAAACGCCAAATTGTCTATGCCTTATTCTTGATATTAACCTAGATGTCTCTTTAACACCAACAGAATTATTCAAATCATAGCATTTTGCTTCGACAGCAAATACAGTCTTTAGGGCTTGATTTAATCCGTTCATTATTCTATATTCTCCAATTCCATCACGGCCACCATCTTTAGATGGTCGTGTATTGTCGCAACTTATAATATTACTATCTGCTAAAGTTGTTAATGCTATGGCAAATGGCTCAAAATTTGTTGAATCTGTTTTTCTATCTTTATTATAAAAGTAATCATGGATATATTGTAACATTTCTAATTTGTCTTTTTCTTTGGGCAATTGTTCTTCTTTTGTTCTTATTCTAGAATCAACATTTACCGTTAGTGGTTTATATATACTTTTATCTATCCAATTTTTCCATGCCTTTGGAGCATGTTCACTTTCATATCCTTTTCCTCTTGATAAATCATCTATCCACTGCAAATCTATAGACGCATTATTGGGATTTGCTCTTGATCCTTCTTCTGTATCTAACACTGTGAACATTGCTTTATAATTTTGAAATCGTCCACCTTCATTTCGTTTTGCCCACAAAGCGGTTAACCACTCTTTTTCATTAATATTCTTATATCCTGGGACTAATAATCCAGAAAACTTAACATTTGCATTTTCATCTTTTTGAAATAAGAAAAATGGTGGTATTTTTTTTCTATCTACTATGTTATTAGAGCATGCTAATTCAAATGATTTTTGTAAGATTAAGTTTCCTCCTAATTTTGTATCTAGTATATCTCTCCCCGCTCGCTGATTATCTCCATAATAGATAAAGAGTCCTAATTCCTCATCTAAATCATCTTGCCAATAAATATCTTCACCAGTTGAATATAGTACAACATATTTTACTGCAAAATTGTTTTTATATTCGCCGATTGGTCTAAAACCACCTGTGTTTTGTACTTTCATCAATTTTGGCAAAACCCTGCAACTCATATCTTTATTAGGTTGCTTGTTTTCATATATACAATCAATTATTAATTTTTTACATTTGCCTTTAGCAACATCATCAAACGTTACTTTATTATTCACACAATCACCTCTATTATAAAATGTCTGAAATTATTTCTTTTATATAGCTATTATTAAACCAAAAACACTGCTTCGTAAATTCTTTCATTCCAGTTACTTTGTCCGGAACTGGTAATGGCAATGTATCTAAAGAGTCTCTTCCATGTGGCCTAACATGACAAATTCCATTATCACTCATTCCAGGGAAATTAGTTATTCTTCTTCCTCTATCATCTATGTGATTAACAATAGCACCACTTCTAATAACTTCTTGAGTTTTCTCATACACTGATTTAACTTTATTTTCTATAGTTAATTCTGGCATATTCCATAATTTTATTCCTTTAAAGACATATTCTCCATTTTCTTTTTTGAATACAAAAAACATATACTTTGTTGTTTCTAATTCTTCTTTAAGATATGAATCCTCAAAATCTGTGTTCATAACTTCATCAAATTTGAAATGTGGGAATGACATTGATTCAATAATATTGCCATTTTCTTCAACCCTTATTGTTTTAGGTATAATATTAGCTTTAACGAACTCGTCCGTTTCTTTTAGTTTTGATTTTACATTAAACATTCTGTTAATAATTATATTAAATACATTTTTTGCTTTTGTATCAATTGATAATTCATTCATTAACTGTGACTGAGTTTTTCCTTTATATTTTTCAACAACATTTTGAATATAACTTGCAAAGTCTTTTTCAGTTCCTTTAAGAATTTTTTCTACATCTGCATAGTTTCCTATATATTTTCGTACAAGTCCAGTCATATATGATGTTTTAAAGCAAAATGCTCTTTGCATTGCTTTAATATTCGAAAATGGCTGATTTCTTCTCGTCTCACTACTAGCTCCTTTTGTACAGGCACCCAAATACATAGTATCTGCTTCAGAAATTTCATGCGCTTTACCATCTTTTATTTTCTTTACTATGAATTCCCAGTCTTTTTTAATTATTGGCATATCTTCATTTGGAAAAGAATATAATAGTTCATTAGTTATTTTTAAATCTTCTTTCTTTTTCCCTTTTTCCCATAAATACCAGATAATTTGTAATTTTTTATTTTTTGACATGAAATGTGAATTTTCAAAAGTATTCTTATATTCAGTCATGTAATCAATAATATTTAAAACTAATCTCTCTTTTGCAGATAAAGTGTCATCTTTGTTTTTCTTATATGGTGTTACTTTTAACTCAATTCCAGCTTCTTCAAAATCAGGTCTAGAAAAAGAATTAATATCCATACCAAATACATCAGTTTCAAACAAATGGCCAAAAAATGCCTTATTAAATGCTTCATCTGATTTATCACCATCAGAATCAGTAACTGTCTTTACATTCATTTTTTGCAATTCGCCAAATGTCTTTCCTATCGCTGATTGAGACAGTAATCTTATTTCTTCTTCTGTATAACATTTTTTCATAAATTCTCCTTTCGATCTTGTCAAATTAAAATTTTTAGTATAAAATATAGTTATATTGTTGATCTTTTATTAATATTGTTATATAATAATAAACGTCAGAGTTGATCTTTTTTATCAAATATATTATAATATAAATAAGAAAATTAAACAATGTCAGGAGGTAAAAAAGCATGGAAAAAACAGTAGTAGAACTATTTGCTGGTGTTGGTGGATTTAGATGCGGTTTAAATAAGGTTGAACTTATTAAAGATAAAGTTAAAGAAAATGGTGATTGGAAATTTGTATGGGCCAATCAATGGGAACCTGCTACTAAAACACAAGAAGCATTTGAATGTTATACAAAAAGATTTGGAGATAAAGATACAAGTAATGTAGATATATTTAAAGTTGATAAAAAGAAAATACCAAATCACACACTTTTAGTTGGTGGTTTTCCATGTCAAGACTATTCAGTTGCACAAACATTATCAAACAGTAAAGGTATCGAAGGCAAAAAAGGAGTTTTGTGGTGGGCAATCAATGATATATTAAAAGCTAAGAAACCACCTTTTGTTTTATTAGAAAATGTTGACAGATTATTGCTATCTCCAGCAAAACAAAGAGGAAGAGATTTTGGAGTAATTTTAAGAAGCTTTATGGATTGTGGATATGCTGTTCAGTGGAGAGTTATAAATGCTGGTGAGTATGGATTGCCTCAAAAGCGAAGAAGAGTATTCATATTTGCATATCACAAATCAACTAATTACTATAAATCCCTTTCAAAGAGCAATCCTAAAGATATTATTTTTAAAAATGGTATGTTTGTTAAACAATTTCCAATTAAAGATGAAGAATTAGAATTTAACACAACAAATATATCTAAGGATTCATTTAAAGATTTAGTTGAGGTAAGTGATAAGTTTAAAACTCAATTCTATAATGCAGGTATTATGATGAATGGAAAAGTATATACTTCTAAAGTCGTTGCAGATTGTGATGAAATTTTTCCACTTAAAAAAATAATACAGAGATGTACTATTGATGAAAAATTCTTTTTAAGTAAAGAAGCATTAAAAAAGTTTGAATACCTAAAAGGAAATAAAAGAATACCTAGAATTAAACCAAATGGTGAAGAATATTTTTATACGGAAGGGGCTATGCCATTTCCTGATAACTTAAATTCACCGGCTAGAACAATGTTAACTAGTGAAGGCGGAATAAGTAGAACTACTCATATAGTTGAAGATTATAAAACAAAAAAAATTAGGTTATTAACTCCAATAGAATGTGAAAGAATAAATGGTTTCCCAGACAATTGGACTAATACCGGCATGACAGATAAAAAACGTAATTTTATGATGGGAAACGCTTTAGTCGTTGGAATAATTGAAAAAATTGGAAATGAATTATCTACAATAATAAAAGAAGAAGATTAAAACTAATCTTCTTCTTTAAATATAATATGATTTTAACTCTGAATCATAATTGATTGCATTTCCAAATATAATTCTTATAAATTTTAATAATTGCTTTTCACTATAAATATAATTATCCTCGATGATATTTTTTCTGTTATCTAATATATACATATAAAGATTTTTTTCTGCCACTGGGCCATTATTATAAATATATACAGTTATAAAATTCATATCCTCACTACTTATTTTTAATAAACTTGAGCAATAATATGAATTATCTCCCCAGAAGTACAAATCAGTAAAGTTTGCTTCAAGATTAATCCAAATCATATTAGTCAAAGCAGGATATTTATCATTTACCATTTGAAAAGTAACTGGAGCATTTCTCTCCTTAATCATATTTATTACTATTTCACCCCAAGATGTACTTTTTCCAATTACGTTAATTAGAAAACTTCTTCCCGCATAATTATAATTATTAGGATAATAATATTTAAGATATCCATATACACCAACATGACTATATATATCAATACTGTTCCAAAGATCAATAAATTGTGAATAAATATTTTGTGCATTTGTAACTTCACACTTATCAATATAATGGAACACTTCTGTCATATCTGTTTTCTTTTGATATTTATCAAGAATATATGTTCTTGGAGCTATTAAAATACATGTTTCATTTAGTACTCTTTCGATATTTCGTGAATCTTTATATTCAGTATAAACATCATATTCATCTTCTAATTTTTCATATATTAAGTTAACATCATAATCACTATTTAAATTTACTGCTCTACCTAATTCTTCCATAACTAATGGAACATAATTAGTTAATGTACTATTTTTTAATATTTTTCTTTCTTTAATTAAATATTTTTTCTCAAACAGTTTTAATAGTGAAATATCATCAATATCAGAAAACACATTTTTTTCTTCTAATACGCTAATTATATTGTTTACTTTTTCTACTAGCTTGCTACTTCTTACATATACTTTTTCATCAAATATTTTATCTTGTTCTATTAATCCTCTTTCATATAAATATTCACAATATACTCTTAGCATTGGATTGGTTAATGGAATATAATAATCTTTATTAAATGTATTAATAATCTTAGTTTTGATTGTATCAAATGCTGAGTATATTTTTTTTACTGTTTTCTTATTTATTTGTTGTACTCTTTGCTTTGATATACCATATTTCTTTCCTACTTCCTCCAAAGTCTGTTTTTGCTGAAAAATACCATTTGATGCCCTAAAGATTTCAGCAGACTTGGAATTAATGTTTTCAAGTATTTGATTTAAATACTTATATGCTTCTTTATACGAATTAAATCTAGAAGTTTCTGGACTAATATAATCCAACGGTGAGTTCCCTTCATAAATATTTAAAAATTGGAAAATCATATTGCAATTTATAATATCTCTATCCGATAAATCAAAATTTTCATATAAATTAATTAAACTTTCAAATTTTATTGGATGTTTTAATTCATTGTTATCTGAGTTTTTTGATACGACTATTTCATCATTCATTAAACTTTGATATTTAATCTTTATGTTAATTAAATCTTCTTTTTTTCTTGCTATATTCTCTAAAGAATAAAATGTTTCTTCAATTATTTCTTTTGTTTTATTGCCACAAGCTTCTGTATTGACAACATTACTTATATTACATTTATATAAATCATATAAATTGTATATTTCATTTTTATGCAATACATTAATGACTCTTGTATTTTCAAAAAATCCCTCTACTGGAGTATCAAGATTGTAAAAATGGAAAATCATTTTATTTTTCCTCAAAAGATTTTAACAATCTTTTATACATCTTATCCTTCTCTTCACTAATAACTCTAAAGAATTCATCCGGATCTGATGAAATGGCTATTTTATCAGCTCTATTTTTTTCTCTTATCATTATTCTTGATAATTCTTCAGCTAAAATATTATAAAATGCATATTTTTCAGCAGTCGTTGCATATTCTTGCTTCTCCAACCACGTATTTATTTGTTGCTTATTTGTTATGTTATTTGACACTATTACAATATTTCTATCATTGTCATAATAACTTTGAACATAATTAACTGGAGATTCTTTAGGTAATATATCATTTATTATACCTGATTTATTATTAGTAATATCTTCCTTTTCTTGAATAATAATAGGAAGTTCAATTTTTCTAGAGTTAACGCTAGCTGATATATAATATGTTTTTCCCAATATACCGCCAGTAATATTTAATGTTATTTTTGCAATATTTCCATCTACAAGCTGGTCCTCATTAATTTTAATACTATCATATTCAACTTGAATATCAGAATTATTATTTTCTATTTCTATCACTGAACCAAATCCAAATTTATTCGTATCTACATACATAGTTGATGTTCTTGTTACTTCTGGTTTTTTTCTTAATTCTTTAGGAAAGAAATCAAATCCATAAGCAGGCTGATGAACATTATCGTTTTTAACTTCATAATATAAAACTGACTCATAGCTTCCACAATGTGCTGATATACTTTGCTGTGATGGAGTTTCATTAACACCAAATAAATCAACTAAAACAAAAGGTATTTTATCATTTGTATTATTTGTAAATACAATTTTATCTTGTTCTACAGTTAGGTAATCTCCCTCATGGGAAATTTGAATTATACTTCCAGGAACTATTAATTCCGGATTAACCAATAATTTAATTATATAATGTTTTCCAATTTTTACTGGAACGCTATTTCTTACAAACTTTATTCCTTCTTTTGGAAGTTCAGAATCAGTTTCACCGTCTCCACCGTCAATAGTCACATCTAATTCATCTTTAAAATATTGATTTATATCCTTAAAGAAGTTTTTCCATTCTTTTCTATTTCTCATACCAGTAGAAGTCTTTTCTGGAGTTTGAGTTACCATGGAGCAAGCAGCAATAATAAACCTGTCTACTTTGTTTTTTAAATCTTTATAGAAATCATGTCGGATTTCAAAGCCATCTCTTGTTGGAGTAATTATTCTCTCTCCATAATCTTTCATCATTTGTTTCGCAAATACTGTTAATCCATCTATTTCAAGTCTACCTTCTATTTTATCGATTCCAGCCTCTTTATCTCTATTAAAACTTGAATCATCATAAACTGCTTTTTTATCATCATAAACCAATATATAATGTCCAGGTATTTTATTTGGATTATTAACTATTTTTAATTTAGCTTTTAGTTTAAAATCCTTATATTTTATATCAAAGCTTTCATCAACGAGTACATCACAATAATCAAAGTATGACATATCATTTGTTATTTGTACTGAGTTTTCCTCATTTAAATCATATAATGTAACTATTCTATTTTCATTTGCAAAAATAAAACGTAACATATAATAATCTCTTATAGCTCCAATAACATCTTTTGGATACTTACGACCTGTTCCAAATTTTACCACAGTACCATTACCTTTGATATTATACTTTTCCCTTACCTCATTTGCTTCTTCATCTGATAAAGCTTTTTTATAAAAGCCTTTACCTTTATCAAATATGAAAACTAGCTTTGTAGCTTCTTTATCTTTAAAGGAAATAAGAAAATTGTCCTTTTTCACTAAAGATGATTCAATTAATACATCTGTTGCACCTCTACCGAACATTCCTCTAACCTTATTTGTATCATTAGAATTGGAGGTATCAACATCATATTTTTTGAATTTTTCAGTTAATTCTTCTTCAGTCATACCTTCGGCATTATCAACAACTGTAAATTCATCTTTTCTTCTGTCAAAATATATATCAATTGGTTTTGGTGTATAATCCCCAGTTTCTTCTATTCTTGCATAACTATCATCTGCATTTGTAATAATTTCTGCTAATAACTCAACAAAATTATGTCCAAATATACTCTTTTGATCCATCCAAACTTTTCTTTCAGAATCTTCAATAGTAAAGTATTCCATATTATCCATAATTTTTAACCTCCTATTTGTGCAATGAATTCATCATTTTTTCTATGAATTCAACACATTCAATATCTCCTGCATCTTGAGCAAATCTTAATCCACTTACCAATTTTTTCATTATCTTTTCTTGTTGAGTAAATGGGATTACTTTATATAATGTCCAAATCATATCAACGGAAAAATCTCTACTTTGGACGTAATTCTTATATTCTGATGATTCTTTTATATCAGTATATGATGTCATAGGTGTTGTTTTTATAGCGGATATTACTTCTTGTTTTCTATTTTTAACAACTGCCTCTTTGTTAATTGTTACTTCTACTTCCTCTGCTACAGATCTTCCCAAAGGTGTTAAAACATAATCTATTTTGCTACTACCAATAGCATAATTTCTTCCTTTAGGTGGAACAAGATGCATTAAAGTTCTATTTAGTCTTTCAGCATTTGGAAAATCTATAAAATCTTCACTTATAGCAAATTTTCTAGGAAACAAATAATAAGTTGCAATTACCAAGTTCGTCCATGTAGTCGTTATATTATTGTCTTCTAAATACTTGATAGCATATGCTGCTAGTTTTTCTAAGCTACTTATATCAACATATCTATCATAATCTATTTCTTTAATTTTCCTTAACTTTTCACTATCACTCATTTTATCACCTCAAACTAAATTTACCTTTTTCTTTGTTCATATAGTATTTTTTCTTTGCTAAGTCCAATTCTTTTTCAATTGCTTTAAAAATTTTATCAACTTGTTGATCATCATACATGTAATTGTGTTTATTAGAACAATTTCCCAAAAGTCTTATTTGTTCAAGAATTTTGTTTGTTCTTTTCTCTGCAATTCGCACAAATCTTTCTCTTTTTTCATTCATGATATCCCCTCATTTCGCAATTATAGTACTATATATTTACTTTTTTGTCAAGAATATTTGCTACATTTTTAAAATATAGCGCAAATAATATACTTTTTTATCCTAAAAAATGCAAAAAGTACGGAAAAGGTACGCATAAGGTACGGAAAAGGTACGGATTATGACTATTGAAAGGAATGTTAGCTTTTTATATAATGGTAATGTAGGAAATTAAACTATAATGTTAGTAAAATGTATGGAAAATATCGGAAAAATGTCGGCAAAATATCGGCAAAATATCGGAAAAAAGGACAAAAAAAGGACAAAAAATGTCGGAAAAAAAGCCAAAAAAAAGCCGAAAAAAAGACTTCCATTTTTAATTTTGATGTGATAGAATGTGTATAATAAGAGATAAATATAGATGAAATAAGGGTTTCATATCAAAAACAACCCCCTAAACCACCCCCTAAACAACACGAAATTCACCTGGTAAACGGGCTTCCATTTTATTATTAATTATGGTAAATTAAATATAATAAGAAAAAAATATCGAAGAAGATGGAATTACATCTTCTTTTTGTTTGACCACCAAAGGAGGATTGATCATTATGAAATATTAGATTTATGGATTTAATTTATCCATTATAATTTGTTTAAATATAAAGAAATTAATTAAAATAACATCCACGATAGTGGCTCGATTTTGCAAGTGCAAAATAAGTTTGATATCACACTAAAGTCTTATGTAATAAGGCTTTTTTGTTGTGTTGATATCAATCTCTTATGCTCTTCTATTATTTTCAATAATAATTGATGATTTGGTGGTCAGAATGTATCCACATCGTGGATAAGAAAGGAGGTTATAATTTATGGTAAAAATTAAAAAACATATATCTATCCCGAGTGATACAGATATCATAATTTTAGACTATGCAAGAAAATGTAATATTTCATTTTCAGAAGCTGTAGTTCAACTAGTATCATCTGGAATTAATAATCTAGAAATGGCAAAAGTATTTGAAAAGAATAATGCATTACTTGATAAGTTATATTCAAAAGCGTACTACTCTACTGCTTTACTTGAGCAAATATATTCTGATTTTGAATGGGATAAAGTTACTAATCCAAATGAAAGTAAAGCATTGAATAAATTTAAATCAAAATTTAGCAAATATAAATACGATGATTAAGGAGGTGAATTTATAT